>Ga0075152_10000006_pt1 | contig 224630 bp, 203 predicted proteins | sample JI61114C2DNA_FD_70964 | JGI IMG/M metagenome (GOLD analysis project Ga0075152, IMG submission 70964) | Wastewater effluent complex algal communities from Wisconsin, to seasonally profile nutrient transformation and Carbon sequestration -... | ecosystem: Engineered > WWTP > Effluent > Algae...
TCGTAAATTTCGGTCAGGCGCTTACAAGGCTCTTCGGCCAGCTCGTGATTGCCTTCGAAGAAGTAGAGAGCTGATAGGTTGTTTAGGGCTGCTACAACAAGATCGTCGTGAGGTTTGAGCATGCCGTCGCGGATAGCCAAAGTACGCTTGAAGCAAGGTTCAGCTTCACGATAACGTTGGGTCTCGAAATATAGTTCGCCCAGCTTTTCTGAGCATATTGCCACGTCTAGCTGGTTCTCGCTATCTTCTGCTGCCGCTAGTGCGGCCTTGAACAAGCTTTCAGCCTGTTCGAGGCGATCGGCCTCAAAGGCCTGGATGCCTTGTTCGAAAAACTTTTCCCAATCTTTGCTCATCTGAGAATGTATGTTTCCTGATTAGTCTTTCCAGAACATTTCTAAAGGAAATGTCAAGAAAATCGCTAGTACGATCACATGTTAATTCTACCCAGCTTTCAATCTGTTCTAATGATGCAAATAAGATGCTAATAGTCATTAGTGATTCTAGGGCGAATAATATCTAAGCATTGCCCATATTGGGCTAATTTGGGTGCGAAGTGAAGAAAGAAATATTTATTGCTAAGTCACGCTTTCATGCCACTGCCGATGAAATTTTTGATTGGCACGAAAAGCCCGGCGCTTTTGAGCGACTTTCACCCCCTTGGGTGGATGTTAAGTGCGTTGAGCGCAGCGGTGGCATCAAGGATGGCTCCAGGGTGGTCTTGTTGTTGGAAAAGGGCCCGGTGCGTATGCCTTGGGTGCTTGGCCACAAAGACTATGTCAAGGGCAAGAGCTTTGTTGACTACCAGATCGCTGGCCCTTTTGACTGTTGGCAACAGAGTCATGATTTTGAAGAAGACGGCCCGGCCCATTCTTATCTTACTGATCGCGTTGAGTTCTCTGTGCCCATGGGTCTGGCTGGCAAAATTGCCGCTGCTGGCTTTATTCGCTCCGAGCTTAGCCGATTGTTCCGTTACCGGCATGCCTTGCTTGCTCGCGATATGGCTTTGCTAAAGCGTTACGGCCAAAAGCCTTTGAAAGTTTTGGTTAGCGGCGCCACTGGCCTGGTGGGTGAGCGACTTGTGGCTATGCTCCTCACCCAGGGGCATTCAGTGGTACGTCTTAGTCGCCGTGGCGGTGAAGTGGCAACTGGTTCTGCTGAAGGCTCGTCAACGGCAGCGGGTGAAGCAGGTGGAGCGGTCAAAGATGGGGCTCTCACTGAGATTTTTTGGAACCCATTGGTCGGGACAATCGAGTCTAAACTTCCTAACGATTTAGATGCAGTTGTGCATTTGTCTGGTCGAAACGTTTCTGCCGCTCGCTGGACCATAGAAGAAAAACAATTGATTCACGAGAGTCGAGTGAAGAGCACGCAGTATTTGTGCCAATTACTGGCCGCATTAGAGAAGAAGCCCGAAGTGCTGGTGTGCGCGTCAGCTATTGGATATTATGGAAACCGTGGCTCTGAGCCATTGACTGAGGATGCCGGTGAGGGTTCAGGTTTCCTTGCCGAAGTTTGCATTGACTGGGAGCAGGCGGCGAATATAGCCAAGGCTTCTGGTATAAGAGTTGTTTTGGCCCGTATTGGAGCTGTGCTCAGTCCGAAGGCTGGGGCTTTGGCTAAGTTGTTGCCGATATTTTCGGCCGGTGGTGGTGGCCGAATTGGCGATGGCAAACAATATTTCAGTTGGGTTTCAATTGATGATGTTTGCGGTGCCATCTATCATGCCATTGTTACTAAGCAAGTTGAGGGGCCACTAAATGTAGTGGCGCCAAATTGTGCTACTAACGCCGAGTTTACTCGGGCTATGGGGCGAGCTTTGGTTAGACCGACGCTATTTCCGGTTCCTCCGGGAGTTCTGCGTGTTGCTTTCGGCGAAATGGCGGATGCTTTGTTGATGGCCAGTGTGCGGGTCTTGCCGCAGAAACTGAAGCAAACCGGTTACGAGTTTCAAGATCCAGATTTGCTTGATGCCATTAAGTTTTTGATTGGTCGAGGGGCCGGGCACAAGTAAATGATAACTATTCTTGGTGGGTTGGCCCTCTTGGCCGTCATCATTTTTTTAGAGTAAATTGCTAGTGCTAGTCACAAGGCGGTCACCGAATGGTCACCACTTGGTTTTATTTCGAAAGTATTGTGATTGCATGACCGACACCCTACTTTCTTGAGGACCAAACCATGCCACATGCACCTGCCGAGTTTACTGAAGCCCCTTCTGCCAGAACTCTAAATTCCGTTGAGTCAGCAGCATCGAACAATATGATGAATGAAGTTCAAAATTACCAAGAGCAAAGACGTGGAGCCAATATCATCGGAACAGCCGAGACTCTCACTGGAGACGAGGCCGTAAAGAAGATGTTCAATGGCAAGGAAGTCGAGAAAATACTAAAAGATTTTGTCATTAATGAAGATCCTAACGGTGGCATAAAGAAAATCACTAAGGACAGCAATCAAGAACAGGGCGGTCTCAAGCCCATTAAAAGAGAGAACCCAACCACTGGTAGCCTGAAAGATGACTTAGGCGATTGCCTCTTGCCACCTAAGGGGCCAAAGAATATCAAAGAGTTTCAACCTAATTCTGATGCCAGTGAAGGCCAGCCCAAAAAAGGTTCTGGTTCTGTAACCATAGATTTGAATGATTCGAAGTTTCTGCGTCGCTTTTAGGGCGTAGATAGTTTTTAGCCCTTTCAGTAGAGAAGCCTTTGAGTGTCAGTAGGATGCTTGAAGGCTTTTCTATTTTATTGTCGATACTAAATAAGGTGGCAAATTTAGTTCTCAAGTCACAGACTCGTCACTGTACAGTCACCACTCGGTCGCATTGCTTCGATTATTGTATTTGAGTAGACAGCACGCAATTCTAGTGAGGAGAACAAATCATGGTATACGCGCAGTTCGAAGGTGCTCAGTTCCGAACAACTGATTCGGGCACTGCAAGCCAATCAGATTCGGCTTCAGTAAAAATGTTATTTGAATCTCAATCTTACCAACCTAAAGAGACAGCTTTGTCGAGTGCGGGAGGCGGCGCTACTGTTGGTGCTGGCGATAATACCGGAACTAAGACTGGCGACAAAGAGATCGACAAAATCATGACTGGCTTTGATATTAAAGCAGACGATGCGGCTGCCCATAAGAGTGCCATCGCTTGTCGCATGATGAAAGGCCAACGAATCGAGTATGGTCGAATCATCTCAACTGATAAGGACGGCGATGGTAAGCCTTCTTTGCCTGGTCGCGATGGTTCAAGGGGGCCAACTGATCAGGATCGAGCCAGCCGATTTGAATTGTATTTGTGGAACTTGTGTAATCGGCGCAAGTAATTTAGCTTGTGGCAAAAATTGATTTCTGCACTACCAGTGGTGTTAAGAAATTCAGTCAATTTAATAGTCTTGATCCTGTGGAGGAGAATAAACAATGGTATATGCACAGTTTGAAGGAGCTGAAGCGAGTCAGCTCAATGCTGCTACTAGGGGCAATGATTCAGTATCGTCGCGAATGTTTGCTGAAGTTGGAAATTACCAGGTGGCCGAGCAGACCGTTTCTAGTACTAGAGGTAGCAACTATAGCGCTGAGAAATCAGCTGTAAAAAAAGATATCGAGAAAATGTTGAATCAGTTCGGCATAGATGATGCTCAGCAACAGAAGCCTAAGCCCATAGACCCCGGTCATTGTCCACCGTGGATGACTCCAGGTAAGCCTGATAAGTATCCTGATAAGCCAAGTCTGACAGAGGTCAAGCCAGACAAGTATCCAGATAAACATCCGGATAAATATCCCGATAAACCAGGCGGTAAGCCCTGGAACCCAGAGCTTGGAGTTTGCGCACCAGGGAGCCCCTACAAGATCAATTGTTTTGACGATAAAGATTCAAAGCTCAGAACTAAATAGGAAATCGCAAAAGCTGGCGTGATAGTTCTGTCCGGGCTAAAGCGCCAGCTTCTAACGACTTGAACGTAGTCGGTAGCCTACTCTTGGTATGTTTTCGATCAATGATTGATCATCTTCGCCGCCATCATCGATTTTTTTGCGGATGCGCTTGATTGCTGTGCGGAGCCCCTCTGGGCTGGCGTCCGAATCCGATTCCCAGACTCTGGCAATTAGGGCTTCGGCGCTAAAAACTTGGTCTTTATGCCTGAGCAGGAACTCTAGCAAGGCAAAATCGCGGGGCAAAAGGTGAACTTCTTGACCGCCTCGCATAATGCGATGTTTGGAAGAATCAAGTTCGATGTCACCAGCCCTAAGTACAGAGGAGTTAATCAGAGTGGGACGACGCAGCAAAGCCTTAATGCGTGCCCCTAACTCCTTGATGTTGAAGGGTTTGGTCAGGTAATCATCGGCTCCAATATCTAGGCCTGTTTCTTTATCGGTAATGGTAGATTTGCCGGTGAGCATGATAACTGGCGTTGCGCCGCCGTTTTCACGAAATTCCCGCAGAATTTCTATACCAGAACAGCTCGGTAGGTCCCAGTCGAGCACTACTACATCAAAACTCGATATCTTCAGGATTTCCCTGGCTAGATCTCCATCATAGGCAGCTTCAACGGTATAGCGCTCGCTCTTGAGCCAGCCAGAGATCATGTCTGAGAGGTCTTGGTCATCTTCAACTAATAGGATTTTAGACATTCTCTCGGTATCCGTTCGATAGCTACCTTCTGGGCAACTACAAATATACCAAACCATTTGCTCTCGGGTCAGCAAGTTTTAGGCTGAGGCGAGGAAAGTCCAGCTATTGCGGTGGTGGAAGCCAAGCGGTCCGGCCTTGCAAGTATTCTTGCGCAGTATGAATATACAATCTAGGGCAGCTTGAATTGTAGAGTTCTTGTTTTGGAAGTCCTTGGAGATATTCGGCCCATGCTCAGACCCATTAGTCTAAGACTGAAGATTCTAGTGCTCGTGTCTTTTCCATTGATTCTGCAACTGGCACTTTTAGCAACAGTTGCGAACTTGCAAAATCAGGCCGAGAGCGAGGCTCGCCGTGCGGAGATCTCCAGGCAAATTGCCGACGAAGTAATTGCTATCACTCGTGATCTGGTGGCGCTAAAGACAAATTTGGAGGACTCTCCTCTTGCCCCATCAGGACAGGGTCCGTCTACTCAGTACCAGATATTGAATGACGATATTGAGCGACATTTTCTGAAATTGAGAGAGCTAACTCGAGATAAACCAGTGCTAGCTCAGTCGGTAGAAAGGTCATTCGCCGCGATGCATCGGTCGCGGCAGCTAGTTGATGATACGCGGGTGGCTTATCAGGCTGGAAAATTGAGGGGAAGGATTGACCGATTTCAGTTTATTGTTCAATTGCGCCGCCTTACTCTTGAACTCTCAAATCAGTTGCTTAGTATTGGCGATGCTGGTAAAGCTGCCGCAGATGCCAGTCCTGAAATTCAGAGAAAGTTTCGCGAGAAAGTGCAGTTCGTTTTAATTGGCGGAGGCGTAGCCAATATATTCTTAACTCTACTTCTTGCGCTTGTTCTCACTCGTAGCATTGTGAATAGGCTTAAGATCATGAACGACAATAGCTACCGTCTAGCTAGCGATAAGCCTCTCAATCAAATAGTTTCGGGTAATGACGAGATTGCCCAGCTCGATCATGTTTTTCATGACATGGCCTCAGCTTTGAAAGAAGCCGCTCGAAAAGAACGGGCGATTCTGGAGAATGCTAATGACTGTATTTGTTCATTTGATTCAAGTTTGAAGTTCGTCTCTGTTAATCCGGCTTGCGAAGATTTCTTCGCCCTGGAGCCAGATGAGATTATCTCGACTCATTTATTCGACTATCTCAACTCTGAAGATACTGAGAAAGCTTGTGCCTTCCTGTCTAAGGTAAACCAGGGTACTAATCCGAGCAATCTTGCTTTGTCAATTAAGAGAGCTGATGGCGAGGTTAGAGAGGTGCTATGGTCGTCGCAATGGGCACCGACAGAAGGTAAGACTGGAGAATTATTTAGTATTTTCCATGACGTTACCGAGCACCGGGCTGCTGAGCGACTCAAGCAAGAGGTGGTGGCTATGGTGACCCATGATCTACGTTCGCCACTAATGACAGTGCAGAATTATTTGCAATTTCTTGGCGATGGTTCTTATGGTGCTCTGGCTGATTTAGCCCAGCAGTACTTGCCAGGGGCGCAGCGAAGTAGCGAGCGAATGATGCGCTTAATCGGCGATCTGCTCGACATTGAAAAGATCAATTCTGGAATGATGGAGTTGGAACGCAAGAAAGTTTCGGTGCAGAAAGTCATTGAAGAAACTATTGAGCAGTCTTCTAATTTAGCCAATGACTTTAAAGTTCGTCTGCTGAGTGAGCCAGCCAATTATTATGTCGATGCCGATGAAGAGAAGCTCTTACGAGTGTTAGCTAACCTTGTTTCTAATGCCTTGAAGTTTTCGCCTAAAGATGGTGTCGTCACTGTTTCGGCAAAAAGCAACAATAAGGTTGTAACTTTCACTGTTGCGGATCGCGGTGCTGGTATCCCCCCTGAGATGTTAGATAGTGTATTTGATCGCTTCCAGCAGGCCCGCAACCAAACCGCGCGCACGCGAGGTGGTTCGGGTCTTGGTCTGACAATTTGCAAGGCTATTATCTTGCTACATGGTGGCAGAATCTGGGTTGAATCAAAAGAAGGAGAAGGTTCTCGTTTTAGTTTCGAATTGCCGCTAGCTAATTGAATTTATAGAATCAAAAAATGGATAAATCAATGAAAGCATTCTTCATCACAACAGCGGCTCTTGAAGCGGGAGCCGGTGCTGCTCTGGTTCTATCTCCACTGCAGGCCGTTTCGCTGTTGCTTGGGCCCGAAGTGGCAGGGCCAGGGGCTATACCAATCGAGAAAGTAGCAGGATGCGCTCTGGTTGCCCTGGCTTTACTTTGTTGGCTGGCACGCAATGATTCCCAGAGTGCTGCTGCTCGCGGTATTGTCTGGGGTATGACTTTTTACAATCTTGGTGTTATTGCTGTTCTTTGTATTTCTGCTTTGGCCCCGGTAGCGCAGACTCAAGTTCAGATGCAATCAGTGGGTACGCTGCTCTGGCCAGCCGTAGTTCTGCATACGGTTATGAGCACTTGGTGTGGCATGTGCTTGGCCAAGACTTCTAGCTAAATTTTTACAGCTGGCCGGTTTAGGTATTGCCGCATTATTTTTGCTCTTATGGCAAATGTATCTGGCTGAATCGTCCACTCGCTACTGAATGGACGAGTCATTAGGAAGATGACACCAATATTGGTGCCCAAGGTAATAGCGACTAGCCCGACTAATACTGAGTGCAGTAAGGGGCTGCCTTTGCCAACATAGAGATATGAACAGATTAAAACCACTACAGCGCAGGTGATAATTAAGGGCAGTAAACGCCAGGTCCAAGTGCTGCGACTGGCGACAATACGCACTCCGCGGCTTTGTCCCAGTTCGTTGGTGGTGCTAAGAAGAGCGCCTTGTACGGTTGCTTCTCCGTCATTGGCTGGTCGAAATTGCAGAATGGTATCACTAATATTAATGAAGACATCGGTAACTGCGGGGCTCATTTCTCCGTTTCTCATGGCGGGCCAATCTTCGCTCACGACCTTGTCGCAATAGGCAATGCACTGTTCTTGTAGAGCTTTCTTTTGAGCCTCTGGCAGTCCTCTGGCTATGCGAAATACTTCGCTGATACTTGTGGCTTCACCGCTAACCGATTGTTCCAGCGCTCGGTACTGTTCGTCTGCACTTGAGACTAGCATGCCTAGCAAAACTGAAACTAGTGTGCCGAGAATTGCCAGCAGAGCTACAATTAGCTCGCCATTTTGGGCTAGATCAATTTTGATAGTTTTTGCTGATAAAAATAAGCCTACAAGTGCTATTGCCATAAAGCCTGCGGCCCAGAAAAACAGTGGCGATAGTGACATAGATGACCTGCAATTCGAAACTATAAACCGCATAATGCTATCAGGGCTCTTAGGCCTTAGCAAGAATTGATCAGAGTCTACTTGTCACTAAGCAGTGCCGCACCGATAAGCATAGCTAAAAGTACTAGCACCCCGAAAGCCAATCCAAGCCAGTGCTTCCATGTCATCGGTTGAGCAAAGGGAACTCCTGGACGGAGAGTTGTATTGAGCTGATTGATTTTTCTCTGCACAATAATTAGGGGTATGAGACTGAAAGGGAATACCGCTAAAACTGCCCAGTCTGGCATGCTAGGAAAACGATCGGCAAATTTTATCACTGCTTCGAAAAAGAAGTAGGAGACAGCCAAGAAGTATTTATTGAAGACGATCGGCGAGTTAGTGTCACTTGAAACAGCTTCGTATTCTTTCATCATGTCGAAGAATGACAGTGGTAGAAATATGGCAAAGATAATAGCGGCAGCGGTTTTCGATTTGCCTGGTCCTTTTAGGGCGCGGAAGTGCTTGAAGGCCCATATTATTTCGAAAATACCGAGTGTGAGAACATTGAAGATTACAAATTTCGTTAGGGTGATTGGATAGCCGATTACTTTCTGTTGATCGGCTAAAGCTTCGATAGCGCCACTATTCGAACCGAAGCTCGATGCACCGTTTGGTTCTGCTTCGGTCATTTAAATCCCCTTTCTTTGGCCTAAATGCCTAGTGCTTAACGAACATCATGATGCCAGCGCCAGCAAGAACTACTACCATGACAATAATGGCAATCATAACGGGGCTGATACCGCTGCGCTCTCTGGCATCGCCAACGGAGCTCAATTCGCTGCCTTCTGGTTTTAATTTCTTAGCGCTTTTTGCGGCTGCGGCTTCTTCACTCGAGGGCAGTTCGTTGCCTTCGTATGAGCGCATGCGAGTCATGGCGCTACCTGTCAATGCTAATTCTTCTGCTGTGGCGGGAAGGTTGGGTAAGGCGTTGATCAAGAGGTTCAGGCGAATCTTCAAACCTTCTTCAAGGTGAGCTGCTTCTTGTGGAAACGCACTGCAATCCATAAGTGAATAAGTGCCATGCTCGATGGTGAGCAATGTGGCCAGAGCGTCGAAGCCGGTCAGTTTGTCTTCAAGCAAGCGGGCGCCGTGAATATAGGTACTTTTGACGATGAGAAATTCGCCATCGATTTCACCAAATTCAGAAGCCATACGAGCAATTGCATACTCGGCTTTTTTGCCTTTTTGAATGGCTAAAAGAATTTCTTTTGTGGAGCGATTCTCCCAGATTTTTCCAGACTCGATGGTCGGTAATTCATTCATTCAGGTTGCTCCGCCAGCTACTTAGAATTATGTTTTTAGTTCGAGGGTGACAGGGCAATGATCAGAGCCCTGCACATCACTGAGGATACCAGCATTGACAACGTTGTCGGTGAGGTTTTTAGAGGTAAAGAAGTAGTCAATACGCCAACCGACATTTCTTTCTCTCGCCGCTGTTCGCATGTGCCACCAGCTGTAATTGTGAGGCTCTTGGTTGTACATGCGAAAAGTGTCGGCATATCCAGCTTTGATAAATTTATCCATCCAGGCTCTCTCAACCGGAAGAAAGCCGGAGGTTTTTTCATTTTCTTTTGGTCTGGCAAGATCAATAGCCTGGTGGGCTGTATTGAAATCACCGCAGACTGTCAGTTTCTTTCCTTCTTTTACAATTTTGTTTGCCCACTTGTAGAAGGCGTCGTAAAAATCTAATTTGTATTGCAGCCGCTCTGGGTTTTGAGCACCATTGGGAAAATAGATATTGGCCATGACAAAATCGCCGAAGTCGGCTACTAGTGTTCTTCCTTCGCAATCGAAGCGTTGCACACCAAAGCCTTCTTTGACAGATATTGGCTCTATTTTTGTATAAATACCAACACCGCTGTAGCCGCGCTTTTCTGCATGTGAGAAGTAGCTCTTGTAGCCTTTTCTCTCAAGAATGTCTGGAGTTAACTGGTCGGCAGATATCTTGGTTTCTTGCAGGCCGAGGATGTCAGGCTGCTCGCCGTCCATCCAGTCGTAGAAGCCTTTTTTGGCTACAGCTCTTATACCGTTGATGTTCCACGAGACTAGTTTGAGATTAGACATTGTTACCACTCAAAAGTTTTTTCGGTCGAGAATTCTTCTATATCTTAGAACAAGGCGCACCTGCTCTTTGAGCAAGTGCGCCTTATTTATTTTTCGGCTTAAGTTACGGTGTTTTGCTTATTTCTTGGAGCCGACTGGTGTCTTTGCTGCGTTAACAGCTTCCAGTACGCCAGCATGAACGATTTCGCCTTTGTGAATATTGACACCGAGGTGTAGGGCTGGATCGTCTAAGCAAGCTTGGTAGCCATTTTTGGCTAGCTTGGCAGCATAGGCCATTGTGGCATTGGTCAAGGCACGAGTAGAGGTCCATGGCACAGCGCCAGGGATGTTGGCCACGCCGTAGTGCACCACGCCGTCTACTTCGTAAACTGGTTGTGAGTGAGTGGTTGCGTGGATAGTTTCGATACATCCGCCTTGGTCGATAGCTACGTCAACAATGACAGAGCCTTTCTTCATTTTGCTGACCATTTCGCGGGTGACGATTCTTGGTGCCTGTTTACCAGGAATCAAGACTGCGCCAATAACCAAATCTGCACTTGGTAGAAGGCTTTCTAGGTAGTGGCCTACAGAGAATACTGTTCTAACTTGGCCGCCAAACACGTCATCGAGGTAACGTAGTCTGTCTAGTGATAGGTCAAAGATAGTCACCCGTGCGCCCAGACCGACGCCGATTTTTGCAGCATTGATACCGACAACACCGCCACCAATGATGATGATTTCGCCTGGTTCAACCCCAGGTACTCCACCAAGAAGTACACCACGACCGCCCATTGGGCGCTCTAGATATTGAGCACCAATTTGAGTGGCTAAACGGCCGGCGATTTCAGACATTGGGGTTAGCAATGGCAATTGGCCATTGGCGGTTTGCACTGTTTCGTAGGCGACACAGGTAGCACCAGACTTGGCTAGATCTTCAGCCAATTTAGGAGCTGCAGCTAAGTGCAGGTAAGTGAAGAGCAGCTGGTCTTTTTTGAGCATAGCTACTTCTTGAGCTTGAGGCTCTTTCACTTTCAAGATCAAGTCGGCTTCGCCGAAAACAGATGCTGCATCAGGAAGAATTTTGGCTCCTACGGCCTTGTACTCGTCATCGCTCATACCTGAGCCCACGCCTGCGTTCTTCTCAACGTAGACAGTGTGACCTTCAGATACCAGTGTTTTTACACCGGCAAGTGTGATGGCAACGCGATATTCGTTGTCTTTAATCTCTTTCGGCACTCCAACCTTAGCCAAGGTCTTACCCTCCAAATATTCGAACCTAATCTCTATAAGCATCTGTAGAGATTGAAATTCTATCTCGCAATATGTCTTTACTATATTCTCTTGATAGATGTTTTATGATTGGTCGCTTGGCAACTCATTTTTGGCTCTTGTTTGACAACCGAATTTGCCATTTACTGCATATTTGGCCGTTGAGCTTCTGATAATTAGCCCGGCAGATCTTTGAGCTGATATTGTTAGAATCTGGATTTAGTAGCCCGATAGGTTCGTCACTCGGATGCCGGGTGCGCACTGCAACCAAATATAAGAGTAGGAAAATGAGCGACATAGTCATAGTCAATGGAGCAAGAACTGCTTTCGGAGCGTTCGGTGGTGGATTAGCCTCTAAAACAGCAACAGATTTGGCTGTTGAAGCCTCACTTGGTGCTATTGAACGTTCGCAAGTTGATAAAGAAACAATTGACTCTGTGATTATGGGCAATGTTATTCAGACCAGCAAAGATGCCATCTATTTGGCTCGCCATGTGGCTTTACGCTCTGGTTTAAAGGAAAATACCCCGGGCCTTATTCTTAATTTGTTATGTGGTTCTGGTGTCTATGCCGTCGCCAATGCGGCAATGCAGATTGAAAACGGCATGGCCACTACCGTTTTGGCCGGTGGCACCGATCATTTATCGAGTACTCCTTATAGCAGTTGGAGCACGCGTTGGGGCAATCGCATGGGTCATATGGAATTGTGGGATGGTCTAGATATTCGCGATACCTACGCCAAAGCATCCATGGGTGAGACTGCCGAGAATCTCCAGGAAAAATATAAAATCAGTCGCGAAGATCAAGATCAATTTGCTCTGCGCAGCCAACAACTGGCTAAAGTGGCCATGGAGAGTGGTCGCTTAAAAGAAGAGATCAAGGCCATTGAAATTGTTTCGAAGAAAGGCACTGTCGTAATTGATCGCGATGAACATGCGCGGCCTGATACAACCATTGAAGGCTTAGCTAAGCTTAGACCGGCTTTCCGCAAAGATGGCAGTGTTACCCCTGGCAATGCTTGCGGTATTGTCGATGGTGCTGCCGCTGTGATTGTTACTAGCCTGAAAAATGCAGAAAAGCAAAAGCTGAAACCATTAACACGGGTTGTTTCCTGGGCCGTCACTGGTGTTCCACCAGAAATCATGGGCATCGGTCCTGTGCCGGCCATCCCAATGGCTTTAGATAAAGCTGGTTTGAAGATGGCTGATATTGATTTATTTGAAATCAACGAAGCTTTTGCTGTGCAGTATCTTGCTTGCGAAAAAGAGTTGCAGCTTGACCGTAACAAGGTCAACGTCAACGGTGGCTCCATTGCCTTGGGCCATCCCTTTGGTGCCACTGGTGCTCGTTTGCTCTTGTCTATTTCTATGGAATTGCAAAAGAGACAGAAGCGCTATGGCTGCGTCAGTCTATGCGTTGGCGGCGGCATGGGCATCGCCATGATTGTCGAGCGAATCTAGCAAGTAGATTCGAAAATCTAAATTTGAAATTCTAAAACTAGTTTCGAAAAACTAATATGTTGTCACGCCCTTGCGGCTAGATGTTGGTTTTACAGCTGCTGCTGCTGTGCCATAGGTTTTGACATAGACGATTTTTTCTTCGGCTGGCGCAGCGGCTTCGGTCGTTTCTTCAACAATCACTTCTCTTGAATAAGGAATAGTGCCGCTGGCACCTCTCATCATGGGAAGTATTGATGGAGCATAGGCTGGAGGCGGTGGTACGAGGTATGCGCCGCGTCTTGCGCCTGATTTACTTTTAGCTTCGGCGCTAGGAGCATCGATATTGATACAGCATGCAAGCAGCGCAGCGGTCGACAACATGAAAACTGTCTTTCTCAACACTTGTGAAACCCCGTGGTCTAAATTGGCCAGAGCAATCTAGCCGACAAAAGTATGTGACAGGCATTGCCATGTCTGTAAAGTTCGTTGATTGGATCATACCACTGAGGTCTGACCGTCAAACCTTAGTGGACTAACAACTAAAGTGGCCAAACAGCTAAAAGTTAGCTGTGGAACCACTTCGATTGTCTGGGATGCCTGCGCTGCTCAATGTTATCGACGTTTTTGCCGTCGAGGGGCTCCCAGGTAGCTACCGACTGGCCCCACCAGGCCTTGGCATCCGTAACGGTGGCGTCAGCCTTACGTTTCTCGCCGCGGTTTAAATTTTGAGCTGCTTCTTGCTTAATTTTCTCAATTTTGGCCTGCTCCATTAAAATCTGAAACTGCTCTTCTATTTCGGCAGAAGAACTTACCGCTTCTTGTTTGTCTGGGGTGCGCTCGGCCAGGCGGTCAAGATTGCTTTGCCAGGGATTGTGTGATTCCCCATCGGGGCTGGGGAGTTCATAGTAATCATCGTCATTAGACTGGTTGCGGCTGAACAAACGAATTAGTGGGCTAACAAGCTTCTGAAAAGAAATCATAGTAATTCTCCAACGACTATTGCTGAGTCAAAAGGGGTATTCCCTTGGCAACATGGCAGTAACGGTCGGATTCTTCACGTAAAGTTGCGTAAAGCACTGTGAAGCAAACTGTAATAAATGGCCGTGTTGCAGTGGCTTACCACCAAGGAGAGCCACTTGGAAACGGGCTAATTTAGGAGGGCTTTATGATGCCAGCTCGACGGCTTCTTGAGCGGCCAGTACGAGCTGCGGTACTGCCTGCTCAATCTTTGGCAGGTCTAGCCTGAGCTGGTACTCGCCTGGTGGCTCGAAGCAATGGATGCAGCGGGCTTCATATTGAGCATCGCCAACTAATATTTGTTCACTTGAATGAACCACTCTCTGGGTGCGGCAGGCAAAATCAGAGCCACATTTACGGCATACGGCCAAGAGTTTGTCGACACGATCTGCCAGGGCCAAGAGGTGCGGTACTGGGCCGAATGGCTTGCCGCGGAAGTCTAGATCGAGGCCGGAGGCAATAATTTTCTTTTTCTGTCTGAGCAAGCTGATGATTACATCAATGATTTCATCTTCAAAGAATTGGCTTTCATCGACGCCAATGACCACGGCGTGGGATGAATATTTGAGAATGTCTTTGGCTGAATCAACCACAATTGCTTGCGAAGCCATGCCGTTGCGCGACTCTACATGGTTTGGTCTTGATCTTGTGTCTGTGGTGGGTCGCACGATAATTGTCGGCAAGTAGGCCAGACGGGCTCTTTCTATGCGTCTAATCAGCTCGCTCGACTTGCCGGCGCTCATGCAGCCAACAATCATTTCAAATCGATATCCGCTAAACATGAAATGGTCTCCGCAAAAAATCTGTACTTAATGGTAACCAAATTTGAACGATTTGTTTGTACAAATCAGTTTCATATTTCTTCACCTGATAAGCTCCTCACTCATTTTTCGCTCTCTATCGATCTGATATGTCCTGAGATCGGAAATATTAAAGCACCAAATATGGTGGCGGCCTGGTGCATCGCGCCAGGCCGCCATAATCTGCTTATTAGGCAAAAGGTCTGAGATTTTTAGGGTTAGTCCTTGCCGTTCTTGCCGCTCTATCCGCTCTATCAGATTAACGTCTGAAGCGACCGCCGCCAGCACCCCTTAAACCACCAGCTGCTCCGCGCATGCCGCCAGCAGCCTCCCTGAAGCCACCGCCTTCGCCGCGCATGCCGCCACCAGCACGTGCTTCAGCTCCAGCTCCTCTCATTGCCGAGCCTTCTCCGCCTTCGCCCCGGCTCTGGGCGAAATTGCTAGCGCCTGCTCTAGCTTCACCGCTCTGGGCAACGAATGGATTACTAGCAGCTTGCTGGAATCTTTGTGGATTTTGCTTCTGCTGCTCTTGATACCACTGTTGCTGTTTCTGATAGTTCTCTTGTCCGCCATAGGCCGTTTGCCTGTTGGTCTGATTTTCGCTCATAGAGCTTTGACGGTTTTGTTGATTAGTCGCAGTCTGTTGTATGGCCTGCTGCTGGTTCTGCTGTTTAATTTGATTCTGGTTGTAGAGGGCCATTTTTTGATTTTCGTTTAGGTCTTGAAACTGCTCACCGTTGTGATAGCCGTATGCTTGGCCATTGGCGCCGTAATACATAGGAGTTCCGTAAGGAGCATTGTAATAGCTGTTAGACATGGCTGCTCCGGCCATAGCTCCCAGACCGGCAGCCGCGGCTGTTCCCACTGCTCCCATGGCGCCACTACCCGAATTACCGGAACTGTTGTAGTTGTTGGTGACTTCGGTAGGGGCTTGCTGCTGTTGTGGCGCTTGCTGTTGCGCTTGATAGTATGGTTGCGGGGCATACTGCGGCACTTGAGCCTTTTGCAGGTTGCCAGCGCGCCGTGCTTGCAGTGCTTTAACTGCTTCATCAAGGTCGACAGATTGACCGTTGCGGTCGGTGTACCAGAAACCGCCCTGGGCACCCATGAAAATCTGGGCAGTATTGCCGTAAACGCCGGCTCCTGGAAGGGGTGCAAGGTCACCTTTAGGCGTAATCACGCTCTGGCTACCGTCGGGATTTTGCACTATCTGTAGTGTCACTACTGAGACTTGTGGCTGTGCGCCTTGGGCCCAGGCGGGCGCTGATAGCAGTAAGACTGCTGAAAGGCATAGGGTGGTCAAAAGTGCTTTGGGCATGTTTCTCCTCCGCCAACTACTAGATTTGACTCCAAATAGGGCATCAATAACGCCGAACTCTAACAAATTTAGCAGATGCTATGAGGAAAATGACAGTGAATCATTCTTAGGTATGAGTAAGTGGCAGAAATCGACCCTACAATTAAATAAAATGCTTCGAATGCTGGCCTTTGGGGCTGATGACTTATCACCCAGCCGGTGAGTACACTCTTAATCGAGGCTGTTCGTATAAAGTTAAGGCTGATTTAGCAAGGAACGACAATCTGTCTGCATCTACGAATCGTGAACATGGCCATAAGAGCACGGTCCGCCGGCGCTGCAAGGTTGCAATTGTCTCGATTTTGTTTTTGGTCGGTGAGCTTTCTTTTGCTCTTTGTCCGCTCGGCTCTTGTGCCCAAGACTCTCAATTGGCTAGCGCTGCCTTGGCTGATTCCTTTGAGAAAGTTAGCTCTATAGATAAAAGTCTGCTGCTTCAGTTGATTAAGCTGGCGCGTTTCAATATTCGCTTCCATCAAGAGGCCAATCGACATCAGCGCTGGCGCACGCTTACCTATGCTGGCGGGCGAGAGGCAGGAACTGCTGTATCCTTTAGCAGCAGTCTCATCGATCTTAAGCAGCGTGTTCGTGGTCTTGACGATCCCGCTCTGATTTCGCGCAATGCCTTAAAGAATGCAGTGACTGCAAGTCTTGTGGGCAGCGCCATTAGCGGCTCTGCCTCTAGTTTGGAGCTGGCGCAGAATACCTGGGTTATGTTGCAGGCGGGAAAGAAGGGCTATTCGCCTAAGGCATCTTGCGCCACTGTGAAAAGTATTATTGATGATACAGATGTACTATTTGCCGAGAGGGAGCAAGTAGTCGCTACTCTCCCGCAAGCTTTGAATCAGCGGCGCATCTATGAATTAGAGAGTGAGCTACTTCATCACATTCGCCAGCAATTGCTGGTTGAGTTTCGCGCCTGGAGCTGCCATTCCCGCGGTCAAGCATGGCGCGAAAATACCTTTTATAGTGTAGATGCTCTGCAGAATTTCACAAGAATGAGTGCGGCCATAATAGGCCTCAAGGGTTTCAGTCAACCAAGTCTCGGTGGTGCTGCCGCGGTTACCACCGTTGTGGCAAACTCTGCCGCTACGCTCAATCCTTTGCTCAGTGGCATTGTCGGAATGTCGATGCGGCGCTATCAGATGGGGCGGCTGGCTCGTGAACTTCCCCTCGAGCCGCCTCTTCGTGAGGCTCAGCCTTTGCTCGATTTGAAGCTCAAATTGAAGCTTGAATTAGTAGATAAAGGCAACGAAAGCACAGCTAAATTGCTAGAAGAAGCGGTCTCTCTGGGCGATAAGTCGCAAAGCCTAGATTTAGCTATAGACCGCGAAAACCAGGATGTCGAGCGTTTGCGGCGAGTGGCTCAACAACAAACTATTGCTGGACCGTTGATTGGTTTGACTAGCATGCCTGGCGCGGTGCTTGGCACTCTAGCCTTTTACAACTATCGCTACGATCGTGTCACCACTAACAAAATGTTGTTTGCTGGTCGCATATCAGCTCTATCGGGGCAGACCTTTGCTCTGGTGCAAACACCATTCACTGTTTTTTCTGGCTTGCGAAAAAGCGATCGCCTGAGAAAGCAGGGCAAGCTACCATCGCAGTTGCTAGAGGAACGGATGAAGAATCTTGATCGTCTAGAAGAACAGATTCTCGCCAAGCGACTCTAGATCAGGCTTTTAGTGTTACTGCGGCAATACAGGAGTGATTGAAGGCCCTGATGGCGCTGCGAATTTGATCTATGGATTGTAAGAGCGAGTTGGCTGCCAAAGTTAGCGCTGGTGCGCCTTGATCATTTGTGGCCGTCTGCATGGCCAGGCTGACGCAGAGGTCGCCGCTAATTACTTTGAGACAGCTGGCTTGCAGCGCCGCTGGGGCCGGTGATTCGTTTTTCAAATCTTTCAGGCGATAGAGATTTTGGCAGACCTTGCTCAACTCCACTGCTAATTCTTTGAGGATGGAAGAGACTGTGAGTAAATCGGCCAGAGATGAATTGAGCATGCCATTGCCGATGATTTCTTCACCGCCTCTAATCTTGAAGCCGCTGCTAAGTGAAAGTTCTCTCACCAGTTTTTCGCGATAGTTGCGATCCCCTTTGAAAGAAACTTCCTGCAGGCGCTCTCTACCTTCAGTCAGGCGGCGAATTACTCGCTCGGCGGTATTGCCGAAGTTATTGAAGTCACGGGCCGAGCGTAGTTCGAGTTCTTCCTCTTTACCGCTGGCTCTGAGGCTCTTTTCGATTTCAAGCGATTTGCGTCTTAATAGTCGCTCTAGGTCGAGTAGAGCTGAAGAAAGCTCGCGAGTGGCAACCAGCAAGGCCAGTTTGGTTGCGGCAACATAGGCATCTTGACCAATGAGATCAAGGCTACCAGGCACAAAACCAAGCAGTTCAGCCTGGGCTGAGAGATTGCCAGGGTTTACCCCAAGTATTTCAGCGGCTCGACCACTTACAACTTCATTTAAATTGTCTAGCAAAGCTTCGCCTGATGGCGAAAGTAGCGGGTCTACGATTAATTCGTCGCGCCATTGACCATTGAGTATTTCATCGCAAACCTGAGCTTTGACTCTTGCGATTGGGCTTGAGGCCTCAATCATTTCGCGAGTGACTGCTAATTTTGCCTTGAAAACTTGCAGCAGGCCATCTATTAAAAGAGGATGGGCCGTTTCGTGCAGTCGTCCTTCAACCTGCTTGAAGTGTTCTAGCCAACGGGCCGTGCGGGCCCCCCAATGAGCCTGTGCCGGCACTTCAATAGCGCCGATGGCATCGGTTTCTAGTCGTAGTTCTAACTTCTTGGTCATCATCGGCTTAGTCTAGCGCGCAATTTTAGATTGCGGTCCTATAGGCAGATGAGCTTTATTGCATGATCTCAATTTCGCTTAGAATTTTTACAGCTAATTGTGTCAGGGCCGGATTGCTAGCTTGAGTACCCGCCTGACTACTATTGATAAAGAGGTGTAGTTGCGCTCGGGCTTCACCTAATTTGGCTTGACCGGCTAAGGCCAGGCCGCGAATGAGCGAGACATTTAGGTCTGTTCTTGGTTGAGAAAGGCTGACATAGCGATCTACTGCCTTGAGGGCGCCATCAAAGTCACCAGTATCAAGCAAGCACTTACTCAAGCCGAGGTAGGCTAAGGGGTTTTGTGAGTCAATGACAGTGGCTCTCTGATAGTTGAAGAGAGCTTCTTTGCTGAGCCCCAGTTTGCATTGCGCATTGGCCATATTGATGCGCAGTTCAGCACTGTCTGTGCCGATTGAACTGGCTTGGGCTAAACATTGATTGTATTCAACTAAGGCAGCTTTTGAATCACCAGTTTGGTCAAGGATCAAGCCAATATAAAAGTGAACAGCGAGATTGTTGGGTTGAAGCGCCTCGTATTGGCGAAAGCAGCTGAGAGCTCGGTTTAGATCTCCGGCTGAAAAATAGTCTTTGGCCTGGGCAAAAAGAGGGTCTTTGTTTTTGGTTTGAGCCAATGCCGAGCAGGAGAAGGTAAGCGTCCATGCGATCAGGGCAAGGAAAACTATCTTTTGTTTTTTGAATTTAAACGGGGTAGCGCTCATTGCCCTGGCTCAGTCTGTCTTGGTCGATTGTGGCATAGAGACGATTGTATCTGATTAGAGGCTCTTGGCTTGCGCTTTTGCTTAGGCCTTCGGTTGTTGCCGTTTCTTCAAGTTTTGCCAATACAACAATGTATTGATCAAGTTCAGTTTGATCGAAAATTCTTAGCCCGAGAGCGAGCAAGCTGTCTTTTATGTAGAGCAGGCCGGAATTGAGCCGGCCACTGATAAAGCCAAACTTGTTCAGATTCTCGACGGCACCGAGTGGGTCTTTTTCTCCCGTTTGGTTTTCTAGTTTTTTGACCGCGTCTAAGTGTTGAAAACTCAGCATTGAAACGGCCATGAGCTTGTTTGAGAGGGCGGCAGCGGCGGTCTTGCTCGTTTTGAGAAAGGCCGTGCTCAAAATCAGGGGCTCAAGATTGACATAACTGATCGAGCTGACCATATAAAAATCTTGCTGAAGTGCACCTTCTTGGTTTGGTTCTGCTTCAAGAACACTGCTAATCAATGCCACGGGGCAGGCGATTTGCCTGGCCAGTGAGAGGTGGCTGGCCAATTAGTGACCCTCTTGTTCTGCTTTGCTCTTCTCTAAGCGATCTTTGCCCGAGAGTATTGGTGCCACTACAAGTGATTTGCCGGGGCGCAACATGTCGCTGCCATAGCTAGGTGTAAGATCGGTGATGCGACCTTCAATGGCTGAAACTTTGGCTGGGTCTAGAGTTTTGCCGCGGATAAAGTCGCCAATTAAATCGACTTGCGAAATCTTCAAGGGTTGCACATTTAGTTCGCGGTGGACCTGTTCGATTGGCTTGTCACCAAAGATTCCATACTTCCACCATTTCTCTAAGGGGTGGAAGCGGGCGGCGACGCTATAGGTTTTATTGGGATCGACGGCCTCGTATACTCCTTGCTCATTGAGAATTTGCATTCCTGAAATGCGCTGACCATCGAGACCGCCTTGCTTCAGGCCTGGCTTGGTGGCGTCGTAGGCATACTTCATGCCGCTAACCTGAACGAAATTGCCCGGCTCATCTACATGTTCTTCGACTTGCTCAGCAAAGAGATTCTTCACTCGACTTAGCGTGCTTGGTTTAGTTGCCGCTACTCTTTCGCGCACACCATATTCGATGGCATCTTTTAGTTGGGCGCCGGTCAAATTCATTAGGGCAAGCTCTTTTTGTTCGCCCTCCCGTTTGCCCGCATTCATGACAATGTTGGCAATATCTAGACGGGTTAGTGGAACATTTTCTGGAATGCCTGTGCGTATACCACCAGAGTGCACCAGGGCAATCTGCGGCGCTTGATCGCCCAGCCTTTCTTTGAGGCCAAAGCGAACAGCATCGGCAAAGAGGTTACCCATTTCTGTTTCTCTGCTGCGCGATCCAGCAGCACTGTAGCGCTTCACTGCCTGGCTGTCGTAAGCCTCGCTCTTCAAGGCATTGATTTCACCCGCCGTCTCGTCTAGGAATTTGCGAATACTGGGGTCTTCAGCAATGTTGTCAGTAACCTGATGCAGTTTGCTTGTGGTCAAAAAGCGATGGGCTGTGCCATCTGGTTTAATAGCTTGATTAAACTCGCCAAGCCAATTGCCACTGTGGCCAGCTTGCACGATTGGTATTTCGAAATTACCCGCACTGCTGCCGTTGCCCGTTGAGGCCAATTTGCGTCTAAATGGATTGAGTCTTTCAAAGCCTGAGGCTTCACTCTGCGCGCCGACCCAGATTGGTCGAGGTAAGGCGTCGTGAGAGTGCGCTCCGACAATGCCAGCTACTTTTATGTCTTTGGCAATTAAATGTTGGGCCAGTTTTATGTCTTCGCCCAAGCCGAGGTGAGAGTGAATCTGGAAGATTGACACACCTTCTTTCTTTAATTGATTTACTGCCGCTTCCACGGTCACTTTCGGGTCGATATACTTGAGCCCGCCAACTGCACCTTCTTCGGTGGTTACCCCAATTGTGCCGATTTTAGTTTTACCCCAGGGTGTTTCTACTTCGCGCACAACATAGGGTTTCAAGATGCGCTCATATTGAGGATGCGCTGAGACATCTAAGTTAGAGGCAATGAGCGATACATCTGGGTGCTGTTGCAGCAGAGGTTCCATAACTGCTGGGTAGCGGGGCACGTCAGAGCGGCCACCGGGAGCATCGTAAGCGTGGTTTCCAGGTACGATTTCTTTTGCGCCCATTTTCATTAGCGCTTCATTTTCAATTTTGCCACCGTTGGTAAAAGCAAAATTGACTCGACCTGATTCGATGTCTCCAGGCACAATGAATCTCGCCTCTACTGCATGGGCTTGAGAAGCGGCCATGCGCTGATCTAGCAAGGTTTTGATGCGTGGCAATTGCTCAGTGTTACTGTGAAAATCATTGATGTGATAAGTGTCTAGTCGCAATACATTTTTGTCTGGGGTCACCGCATTTTTGAGTTGGCCAAAGACCTCACTGCGTCTGCCAATGAGAGTGGCGCCTCCTGCAAGTGTTCCACCAAAGGCGGCACCAATAGCGGTATCGTGGCCAACTTGCATGAGGCTCTTGGCCAGTCCGGCGCCGGGGTCGTTTTTAATTTCATTCCAGTTCTCGCTCACCCGGTGCGGTGCGCTCCAAATCGCAGCACCACTAGAGCCGCCCACTACGCCACGAAGAAGATTGGTCTTCAGGCCATAGGCCACTGATTCTTTAGCGAGCAATTTACCGGCATCTTCAGCTAGTGACTCTGAAACCGTTTTGCCCAGAGCTTCTCGGCCAATTGATGTGAGATATTTTTTTGCTACGACTTTTTCTACAGCGCTGGCGCCAATGCCTGCAACGGCATCAACTCCACCCCAGGCGAAGTCGCTGACAAACGAACTGGTGCGATCTTTGCTATCGAGCATGACCGCTTCCATTGAAGCTTTTGTGCCATATTTGATAGTGCCGCCAGCTAGCATGGCTACGGGAATGGTGAGCGCTTTGCCCCAATTGTGCGTCACTGCTGCCGCTGCTAGTGAAAATACAACCGTGCCGCCCACTCCTGCTGCCAGGCTGCTGGTCATTTCTGCGGCTGCTTGTTTTAAGCTAGGATCGTGTTCTTTGACTGGTTTGATGATTGGTGGTGGCTGGTACGCCAATGCCGGATTATCGCGGCCCATCAATCCGACGAGGTTAATCTCAGAAGCTTTGTTGGCCTCGACAGCTGCCGGGGGCTTAGGTGATTCAATGTTTGTTTCAGGACCGGACAAATCGGCAACCCCTTTTCAACCTGCCTGAAGATTAGGTTACTAATGGAATAATTGATAAGGTGTTAGTCCCATGAAGCTTCGTATTTCCACCATTTTAGCCATGAATTAATCTGTTTATCGGGCCCTGCAAGCTAAAAGAACCCTCAATTACCTAGTAACTCTAAATTGCCTATTAACTGTCCCCTATTAGATGATGTGCCGTCGACCTGCTGTAAATGCCAGGCTCAGCTCTGCTTGCGCCAGCAGGTGCTAAATTTGGCCTTGGGCGAAGATGAAGAATTGATGTGTCTCAATTGTTTGGCGGCCGACAATAACAAGAGCAATGCCGAGCTGTTGGAGAGTTTGGCCAGTTATATTGCTGGCAGGGAGTGTTTCTCCAAGCCATGGCAACGTTATGCTTCAGTTGATTTTTGTCCTAATCCACTAGGATGTATACCAGAAGTTTGTTTCAAGGCTGGTCCGTAAGTTTGTGTTTGAGCATTATGCGAGGAATCTATGGAAGAGAGCAGGGGGAAATTGGGGGACGAAAATGCCGCAGCAATTGGTGAAGAGCCCATGTTGAAGCTCGATTTGCGCGGTGTGGCCTGCCCCATGAACTTCGTCAAAACCCGCTTGAAGCTAGATAAAATGGCAACGGGAGAGCTTCTTGAAGTTTTGCTCGATAGCGGAGAACCAATCGAGAGTGTCAGTAGTAGTGTCTTAAGTGAAGGCCATCTCATTGAATTGTCAACGTTGATTTCGCCTCAAGGTGAAGGGCAAATGTTGAGTGCTGAACAATCGGATTATCACCGGTTAATAATCCGAAAAACCAGTGCAGCATAGGGATGCGCTGATAGTTCGCGGCTAGAGCTGGGCCCTGCTTCGGCCATACATATATTGCTAGTTACAAAAATCGGGCGGTTTTGGCTAAAAAGGGATATCATGAACCGTTGTCCCGAGGAGGGGCCTTAACAGGCTTTCAATTCAGTGGTATCCGGAAACAATAAAACCTTATTTTTGCAATCTATCGGTCTGTCAGTTGCCCTGGCTGCAAGCTGCTATTGTGCCGCTAGTGCTCAATCGCACGGCGCACCGGCATCAACTGCAACCCACACCAGCGCTCCTGATATTGCCGCGCTTAAGGCCAAAGTTGAGGCCGAACCATCTGATCCAAAGGTGCGTTACGCCTACGCTGAAGGTCTGCGTAAGCTCGGTCGCAGCAAAGAAGCCAGTCACGAATATCTAACTGTGACAGAGCTAGAGCCGTCTTTCTATCACGCTTATCACCAACTTTCTGTTGTTAATCAAGACAAGCATGTGCTTGATGAAGCAATCTCGCGTCTCAACTTTCTCAAAGAAGAGAAGCCCAAAGACATGTTCTTGCGGGTTGCCCTGTCTGAACTATATGAGAAAAAAGGCGACAACTATACTGCGGGCAAGACTCTTGTAGAGCTGGTTTACGCTAATGCCGTGCCAGAGAAATATGCCGCTAAAATCAATCAACGCATTCGCTTTTTGCAGTCTAAAACTAAAGATGCCCAGGCCCACGACAAGGCCTATGGCGGCGATGAACAAATGGATTCAAATCCACCACCTTTGCCTGAGTCAACCCTAAATCGCGATCTTTCAATTTCTAAGGTAAAAGAGCCCAAAGTTATGCAAGGATTTGGGCATGCAACCTTACTTCCATAACCACAAAAATTTGCTACTGGCTTCCTCTGCTCTGCTGCTGCTTTCTTTGAGCGCCTGTTCCAGCAAAGTAGAGCCGCCCACTGACCGCTTTGGCAAGCTTGAGCAGAAGAGCCACGTCTCAGCTCAGTCCGAGGTGATGGCACCGGGCACTTCGGCTGAAAGTGCCTTAGGGTCGCAGCAGTTTGATATGGCTGCTGAAACTGAGATTTCAAATGGATGTCTGCATGCCTGGCGTAAGGCCTGTGCTGGCGACGAGAAGACCGCCATGAGCGAACTCGAAGCTTTAGATAAGCGCTATCCGCAGATTCTCACTATCCAATTTATGATGGGTCAGGTGCTCGCTCATTTTGGCAAAAATGAAGAAGCAATTGTTCACTATCGCAAGGCTTCTATTGGCAACGAATTTAGTTCGCTGCATAGCTTTAAGTTGGCCGAGACCTACCGCAAAGTTGGCAGAGACGCTGAAGCCGTGCCACTTTATCGTAAATTGCTCAAGTCGGCTCCTGATTTCATAGAAGTAAAACTGGGCCTGGCTCAGTCGTTGCTGAAGAGTGATAAGGCTGCCAAAGAAGAGGCGCAAAAGTTAGTGGCTGAAGTTCTAGCCGCAAAACCCGACAATGCCGAAGCGCTGAAACTGACTGCTGAACTGTCCGGTGCTCCAGCAAAAGCCAAGTAGTAGCTTTCAAAGTGGCATGGTAATTGGGCCTTTCTCAATGCAAGCCAATATTTTCTTAGGTGGCTGCACCGAAGGGATGATACTGTGCTTGTAATTACTGTCGTACAATCTCGTATGTCCTATTATGGATATATTAGATTCTCTGAGAATACTTGAGAGGGGATAACCTCATGGTTAAAGAAGCAACAGCGTTAGAAACTGGCAGCAAAACTGGCGTCGAGGAAATTTCGGTTGACGGTTTTGATTACATTGAGTTCTTCGTCGGCAATGCCTTGCAGGCTTGTTACTATTACAACCGTGGCTTTGGCTTCGATGTAATTGGTTACCGCGGTCTTGAGACCGGTAATCGCGATGCTGTTTCTTATGTGCTGCGCCAAGAGAAAGTTACCATTGTTCTCACCGCTGCACTTCATCCTGATCATGCGGTCTCTACCCACGTGATGCAACATGGCGACGGTGTTAAGAACGTAGCGATGCGTACTCGTGATGTGCGTAAGGCCTACGAAACTGCCATTGCCCGTGGTGCACGTTCTATTCAAGAGCCAACTGAAGTTACTGACGAGCATGGCACTTATGTCTCAGCTTCAATCGCTACTTATGGCGATACAGTGCACACCTTCCTCGATCGCACTAACTACAAAGGCTTTGCTCCTGGCTTCACTGAAGTCAAAAATAAGAAAGGCGATTCAGTTGGTCTAGTATCTGTTGACCACGTTGTTGGCAACGTTGAAAGCACCAAGCTTGACCAGTGGGTAGAGTTCTACAGCAAAATCTTTGGCTTCCATATCTACCAGTATTTCGATGCTACCGATATCAGCACCAAATATTCCGCCCTTGTCTCTAAAGTAATGGCGAACCGCAGCGGCTCTATTAAGATGCCTATCAACGAGCCATTTGAGCAAGGTTTGCGCAAATCACAAATTACAGAATATCTTGATTTCTACCATGCGCCAGGTGTACAGCACATTGCCATCACTACGCGCGACATCGTCAAGACTGTAAAAGAATTGCGCGAACGTGGCGTTGAGTTTCTCAATGCTCCAGCTACCTATTACGAAACTCTCAAAGATCGTGTTGGCGAAATCGATGAAGATATCACTGAACTAGCCAAATGGGGCATTCTCGTTGACCGTGAATCTGAAGGCTATTTGCTGCAGATCTTCACCAAGCCAGTGCAAGATCGCCCAACTTTGTTCTTCGAAGTAATTCAACGCAAAGGTGCTAAAGGTTTCGGCAAAGGAAACTTCCAGGCCTTGTTTGAGTCAATTGAAGCGGAACAACAATCCAGAGGCAATCTATAGAGATAATGCCGACTGACAAAGGTAAAGATGTTTCGCGTTACCTCGACGATATCCCGTCGGTTCGTCAGTCTGTATCTGATCTAAGCGCTCGCTATGAGCCTCTTGAAGAAAACGGAGATCATATAAGTAGTGAAGCAGAATCTTCGTCAGAAGATTCTGCTTCTGCTCATATTCAGGCCAGTATCGATTTTCTCGCCAGTGAAGAGGCGAAGAATTTGGTGCGGCGCGAACCCTATTGGCCTAAATGGAATAGCCCCTGGTGGCATGCTCTATTGCTTGAAGAGATGGGCTTAGCCAGTGCCATTCCCAATGAATTCGTCGAGCACTATGCCGCAGTAGTTGACCAGCATTATTTACACTTCTTCCCTTTTACTGAAGAGGAAATTCCGGCTGGTGTAAGTCCTATTTTCAATATTGCCTGTCATTGCTACTTAGGCTCGCTCTATCGCATGCTAAGCGCTGGTGAAATTTTTGACCATGATTTGAAGTTAGTGGACGGCCGCATTCTTGCCGGAAAGTCTGCAGTGGCTAGAACTATTCCAAGCGATTGCTTTGATGCGACTCCTGAGCACGAGCGGGCTCTCAATTGGGTTAGACCCTGGTTTCTAAAGTATCAAATTAGTGGTGGCGGCCTTAATTGCGATGAGTCTAACTATTTAAAAGAAACACCGAGCTGTTCCGTTCTTTCTACTATTCCGGTGCTAGAAGCCCTGGTTGCAATTGACTCTAACTTGTTGAGTGAAGAGGAACTAGCATTTCTTGATAACGGTGTTACTTATTTGATAGAGCGCAATCTTTTTCGCTCGAAGAGAACTGGTGAAGTGGTTGACCCGACCTGGTTAGAGCCAGCCTTCCCGCGCTTTTACTTTTATGATGTTTTGCGCGGCCTTACTCTTGTTACTCGTTGGGCCTTGAAGCGTTCGCGCAAATTGCCTCAGGCTGCCATTGCTGAAGCTATGCATGCTCTCAACGATCAAATTACGCGAGATGGCTTTGTGCCAAGGCGTTCTAATGTGCAAGAGCGCAAAACTATCATTCGAACCGATGCCGGTCATGAAAAAGATCATCCAGTCACTAGCTTCCCTTTGCTTGAAGCCGTAGATCAAGTTGGACAGCCCAGCTTGCATTTAACCCAAGAGTACTTGGGCCTATTGCTACGCTTGAAATATATGTCGGATGCAAGATTGCTGCGGTAATTTGTTAGTCGAAGTTCCTTAGGCTCAGTAAAGGAGACTTATGTTTTTCTGGAGTGTTGGTCGGCAGCTGAAGCGCGTTCCCAAAGGGAAGAAGCAAACGCTAAATTGCGGCAGTTGCAAGCAAGAGGCTTCCTTCTACGAATGTACGGTTGATGACAGCTTCAAAGCTTTCATGGTTTTGGATTTGTGGAAGCGCTCGAAGCGTGTGATGCAGTGTGGCGAATGCCTTGGTGTTTGCGATTACTATTCGGTTTATCCAGAAGATAAGCTAGCGGAAGAGGAAGCCGCTAGACAAGCTGAGCTTGAGCGGAAGAAGCGTGAACAAGAAGAAGCTCAAAAACGCCAGGAGGCCGAGGCCAAAGAACGTGCTCGGCAGCAAGAAGAGGCACGAAAGAAATATGAATCGGAGAAAGCCCGCAAAGATCAAGAAGTAGACGATGAGCTGGCGCAGATGAAGAAGAAGCTCGGCAAGTAGTTATGAACTTTTCCGATGCGTTTGGTGAGCGAAAAATTTCTTTTGGTGATCAAGTTCGGATTGTCTCGACTGAGCTAACAGAGAATCTTGGCTTCGCTGGATTGGTTGGTACAGTTTTTGGACAGACCATACCGTCTACGAGTGGCGTAGAGGACGTAATTGGCTTGTCTGACGAAGACTATGCCGTCAATGTCTTCTTTGACGAGCGAGATGAAGGAGTTTGGTTTAGCGAAGAGTTGCTAGAACTTGTTAGTCGTAATTTGGGGCAGAAGATTACGATTGATGGGGTTGACGCTGTATTTACCCTCGATGACTCTGGCAGGTGGAAGGGCGAAGGACATGGGCTAGTGAAACAGCAGTCATGGTGGCAGCGATTTAAATCATTGTTTAAGCCAGGCTAGGCTTACAAACAGTTCTTAAAGTGATGAATCTTGAGCTTTTAATGCTTCGTCGTTGATAAATTGATTGAGCTTGCATGGTAAACCGGTGCTTACATGTTATTTAGCTCTTGCATGATCTCGTTGATAAACAGAACCCTTCAGTCGGTGAGAGTTCTAATTCCTGCGCTGATGTTACTTTGGTCGGCTAATTCTAGTTCAGCTATTGCTAAAGTTTTCGAGGAGTATGTGCTGAAGTACAAGGTCATTAACTTGACGAATGAGTTCAAGTTTTCTGAAGCTAGAAACGCTATCAATGATTATGTTCGCTCTAATGAAGCCCCCGTGGCCGAAATGCTGAAGGCGATTGAATTGCATTATATGCCACGCTCCAAGCTCACCCCTGCTGCAGAAGAGGCGCTACAAAAAGTTTCTTCGCTGGATTCAGTACTGGCAAATAGACGCTCTCTGGAATTGTGCAAACAATGTGTGAGGCAATATCCGCAGTCAGAGTACTCACATATTATGTTGTCGCGCTTATATTTCTGGCAACTCAAGGATTCGTTGGCTGTTTCTGAAGCCCGTAAGGCGGTTGAAATTGCACCGGAGAATCTCCACGCCCTCGAGAATCTTTTCACATGTTGTGTATATGCCCATCGTAAAAAAGATGCTGCTAAAGTCCTCAGCGCTATTGTGAAGACCAATCCACGCCATCAGTTAGGCGCTGAAAATGGTTCTAGACGGGGCAAATCTGGTTCTGACGATTCCTTCGATCCGCTTATTGACAGACGCGCACTTAAGAAGGAGCTAAAGAAAGAAATGGAGGAGGAAATGAGAAATAGTGGACAGTAGTAAGAAGCTAGTATCAGTGCCAAATCAACTAAAACACTACCGGCGGACTGACAACTTTATCTTCGATGACATATTTCGCAGCCATGACAAACTCCGCCTGGGCGTCGGCTAAATCTCCAGTGCGCAAGCGAATCTCGCCGCGGTGTCGGTAGGTTGAGTCTTCTTTCGCTCTGAATTTAAGGACCTCTGTGTAATTTTCGATCTAAATCTCATCGATTTAGCTTTATTCCTAATTATAGAAATTGCTACCTTTGGCTCCTAAACCTCAATAATCGACCCGCCAGCCTTCTTGCAGGCCTTTAGTCTTTTGGTATCAATAGCGGTATCAGTAATAATTGAGGCTACTTCGTTTAGCCAGGCAATTCTATACGGCGCTACTTTTCCGAACTTCTCGCTGCCAGCTAAGATAGCTGTTTCTGCTGACTGCTTGATGAATGCACTTTTGACTAGGGCATCATCGGGGTGTGAAACAGTAGCGCCAAATTCTTCGTGAATACACTCTACGCTCACCAGGGTTAAATCGGCTTGTATAGCTTCAATTTCTTTTAGTAGGCCTGGTCCCATGGTGAGCAATAGTTCTTTCACTACACGGCCGCCTAAGAGGCGCACATGGCAATTGCTTTGTTCCGTCAGGGCAATGGCTGTGGGCAAACTATAGGTTATGAATGTGGCTTTCAAGTCTTTTGGTAAGAAGCTAGCTACTAAAGCAGTTGTCGTGCCGCCGTCAATAAATACAACCTGGCCTGGGCTAATCAGTGCTGCTGCTCTTTTGGCGATGGCAGATTTCTCTCCGATTGATTCCTTCTGCCTTTTCTCGTAGCTAAACGGCACTTGCCCCACCGGCAAAGCTCCGCCATGCACCCTTTTAATTGAGCCAGCCAGGGCCAAATCTTTAAGGTCTCTTCTAATTGTGTCTTCTGAAACATTGAGTTCAGCAACGAGCTCAGAAGAGAGAACCCGGCCGCGAAGGCTTAGTGCTTCTAAAATTCTGAATTTTCGCTCTTCATTAAGCATTTTATGGTTTTGCTGGTTTTTGCTGGAATTTGGGTTGTCAGCTGCGGGGTTCTGCGTGTATCATGTCGATATAGTGAAAATTATAGTCGAATTTGCGGGTTTGTGCGGGTGCTGAGATTTGGATACTAATAAATTGGATGCTAATAGAAGCGATTTGAAAGCTAGTGCAGCTAAAGGTCAATCTTTTCCTTTTAAAGTTGCTGCGGTCGATTTGGACGGTACCTTGCTTTGCCCCCAAAGAACCGTTAGTGCGGCTAATCAACGTGCTATTCAAAGATTGCGCGACCACGGCTGCCAGATTGTTATGGCTTCAGGGCGCAGGCATGAAGACATTCTTCCTTATTATCATTTGCTTGGTTTGACAGCTCCTGTAATTTCTTGCGATGGCATTGTTATCAAAATGCCTTTGACTGAAGAAATTTTGCTGGAAAGAAGCTTGCATGAAGACCTGGCTCACTCACTAATTGAGGTCGGTCGCGAGCATAAAGTTAGCATCTACTACTATCATGGCGAATCTGTTTTCTATGCCCATGAGAATGAATATACTCTTGGATATCAGGCCTGCACTCGTTCGCGCAAGCCAATCAAGAATGAATACATTCACGAACTGAGAGGCAATCGCGCCCAGAAATTAGTTTTCTGTGAGCATCCCAGCCGCATTGCTGAAATCAAATCTCATTTGACTGAACGCTTCAAAGACCACGCCCAGGTAATTGAAACAGAGCCTGGTTACTTAGAATTTATGCCTTTGGCCACCAGTAAGTTCACTGGCTTACAAGCTCTGATGTCGAAGTTAGACTTCCACACTGATCAAGCGCTGGCATTTGGTGACAACTGGAATGACGTTGAGATTCTCTCTGGCGTTGGTTTTGGTGTGGCCATGACTGTCAGCAGTGAGGCCGCTAAGAAAGCCGCAAAGGCCGTTTCGCCAGCAGGTGATTCTTCTGAGTCGTTTGCTCGCGCTGTTGATTTAGTCTTTGACCGCTTCCATTCTGGTGCTGACCAGGCAGCTGCCGCCCCACCTCAAGGCGTGTTGCAGAAGCGTTAAGATAGCGTTGAGCCGATTTTAGATGCTCAACTGCGATTAACAACAAAGCTATCTTGTTTGCCTTGCAGCATGTTGATCATCGAAGTGGTGGCAATGTCACTAGCTTTCTTGTTGGCGTCATGAGTGTTGTAGGCTGTTGATTGATTTGAGAAGTAGAAGATCCCGGTTGGTAGATCTTTGAATTCTTCACCAGGCAAATGATCGGCTGCGGCTCGCAAGCGGCTGCTTTTTAGTTCCTTTAGCAGCGCTGCCGGTTCAACCGCTCCATGAAAAGAAGTGTCGACGAGTAAACTGCCGTCTTTCATTTTTGACAGTTCTGCGGCGCCAATGTAGCCGTCACCGGCCGCCTTGGATGTGTGTAGTGAGATTACGTCAGCTACCTGCAATAGTTCGCTCAGAGGCAAGTACTTAATGCCTAGTTTTGCTTCAATCTCGGGCTTGGGCCGTTGGCTGAAATACGAGACATTCTCGACACCAATGCCCTTGAGCATTTTGGCAACGATAGTGCCAATGGTGCCCATCCCGACAATGCCGATATGCGACGTCAACAGAGAATTGGTTGTTTGAAATGATTTGCTGCCTGTGCGACCAAGTTCAAATATATTGCGCTGCATTGCCAGCATGATCGTGAGCGCGAACTCAGCAACGGCCTGGGCGTTGGCGCCGGGGCAATTGCTAATAGCGACATTCTTGGCTTTTGCTTCGCTATGCCCAGGAATATAGCTGAGCCAGTCGGTGCCTGTGAATGTAACTGCTTCTAGGCAATCGCCAGCCTCGATTATCTTTGCTGTGATTTTCTCAATTCCACCAAGAATATAGCCGTGCTTTCCTTTGATGGCTTCCACTAGCTCTTCTTCGCTGGCCATGGGCTTGTCTAAGCGGGTCACGCTAATGCCGGCTGCTTCGAGCTTTTCAACATGCTCAGGAAAAATGAAGAGGCTGTCTGTGACGAGCACATGCTTTTTCACGATATTTTCTCCAGTGATATTTTCTGCTTGCTGTTTCGCATTTAAATTACTATTTGCTCTAAACTAGTGGCTGTCGTCGAGATTATTATGTCAGAGCCATCGCAATCTACACTGACCATGCCAGAGCTGACTGCCTTAATTAAAGAGCAGTTGTTATCGCAGTCTATTTTAATTGGTATAGATGGCTGTGGCGGCGCTGGTAAGAGCCATTTTTCTCAGAGCTTGGGCCAGCAGTTGGCAGCCATTTCGGCTGTTCAGATTGTACACATGGATGATTTCTATAAGCCATCAATGCAGCGTCTGCCCCAGCGCGAATGTGACGCTCTGATTGGCTCTGACTTCGATTGGCAGCGTCTGCGCCGTGATGTTCTTCAGCCACTTGGCCGCGGTGAAAACTGTAGTTATCAGCGTTACGATTGGGATAGTGACAGTCTAGCGGAGTGGCACACCGTGCCAGCCAGTGGCATAACAATTGTTGAGGGCATCTATTCTATTCGCCATGAGTTGGCTCATTTCTACGATCTTACTTGTTGGGTCTATTGTTCTCGCAGTCAGCGGCTAGAGCGTGGCGTTGAAAGAGATGGTGAGGCTAAGCGCAACGTTTGGGAAAAGTATTGGATGCCAGCCGAAGATCGCTACGTCGAGCTAGAAGAGCCCCATCGCCGGGCCAAGATTTTGGTGGATGGTTCGGGTTGTTCAGCCAATCTGGCACTGCGCTGCGAAATAGAGAGTCTTTTCGCGCCAGCGTAAATCCGTTTTGCGCCACAAGTTAAATTTGCTTTTCGCCACGAGCCACCATTGACAGCTCTAGCAACATCCGCTTCATTTTTAGCACTTCGCCTTCGAGTTGCTGCAGCATTACTAATCTCGTGTTCAGGCTGCTGATTGTCAGCGACTTTTTATGGGCGACGCTAGCTGTGATTATATCGATCTGTTTGCGCGACTTAGGGTCGGTAAAATCAGGCAAGTTGTCATCTGAGATCCATCGATCAATAAGTTGCTCCCGACGAGTTTTTCCGCTTTGGTCCCCAGGTGGCACCGTTTGGAGAAATTGCCAAACTGAGACGGGGTAATCAATGTCGGGCGTGATTGGATAGTCGAATAATTTGGCCAGAATATTGGGATCGTTTTCTGAGCGGGTCTTCCTCCCTGCTACCTGCTTCATCGCCCACATTGAAAAGAATGAGGGCACTAGGCCGGCAATGATCCCATTAACGCCAGAAGGAATAGCATAATTGGGATATTTGTAAGTTGGAATAGTAAAACCTTCTGCCACTGCCCATAGTGCACCGTTGGTGATAAAGGCGGCAGCATTAGTTTTTGCAACGGTCTGGTCTCTAGCGTTTTGGTAGCTATTGAGAATTTCTTCGTAAACGTTCTGTTCTGCTTCGACTTCAGACATGACAAAGTCTACTTCGAGGGATGTCTTTTGAATTAACTGATAGGCCTCGGTAATGGCATCAGTAAGATCTTGTCTTATGGCTAGACTTTCGAGTGTGACAGTCGAGTTTTTGAGAGCATCTCTTTTGGCTCTGAGGCTTTGTAACCTTGATAGTATCGGCGTCAAACCAATGGCATTGGACAGTTGCAGCGAGTTTACTGATATGCCATCACTATTGAGATTGATGCCTGTTTTTAGAATTTGGGTTGGCAGGCTAACAGTATTGGCTTTTGGGGTGGTGCCAAGTAGATTGCTAAGCGGGTTGTTGGCTTGTGCTAGTGCCGCTAGCGGATTGAGAACTAGTGATAGTGAGCCTACGGCGCAGAGAAGATGCCCAAATTTCATCGAGTTTTATGGTCCCCAAGTTTTACGTTGGCGAGTATAACAAAAGGCGCCAAAGCTGAGTTGAGAATCACGCTTTTGGGCGCAAAAAAAGAGAGTCGGCAGAACCGACTCTCTCTTCAATGCTTTATAGCTAGAAGCTAATTACTTTCTTGTGAAAGTAACGGTAGCTGTCTTCTCTTTGGAGCACATTTCGACGCCAGTTGTGAAGTCGAATTTGCTAGCCAAGGAAGTCATGCAGGCTTCCATGCCTTTGCTCATTTCTTCTCTGTTTTCGTCTTTGATCAAGCCAGCTTGTTCAAGAGCTGTGAACATGCCGCATGATAGGTAGTGAAGGGTGGCTGATTTCTCGTCGCCCCAGATTTCTACCTTGCTGCCATAGACGTTAACGTCGAATTCAGCGATAGCTTTTACTAGTTCGAAAGGAGTTTTGACTCCGAGACCTTTGAAGTACTCAACTTTGTGAGCTTCCATTGCATGCTTGAATTCAGTAACAGCTTTCTCTCCACCAAATTTGTGAAGAAGTTGCATTGTGGTCATCCAGTTAAGACCCAAAACGCGTGAAGCTTGTTCTTGGATTCTGATGGTGTTCCAGTTAGCTTCAACAATGGTTTTTTCGGTGGTTACGGTTGTAGTCATTTTTCTCAAATACTCCAGGGAGCGGTGTGGTCAGGTAACTCAGTAAGTATATGAGTGGAATCAAATATCTTAGCGGCTTTTAAGGCAGGCTTTTTTATTGCTCTTGGCAAGGCCGTCGTTGCCTCATCTCCAAACTTGCTTAGCAAACTTTTCTACAGATTTCCCCTAATATTGAGGGCAGTTTCATTTTTTACTACTTATATAGAGGCGATTGAATTAATTGGCCCGCGTCTATAAGTAGGCAACTTGGCCTAGTCCTAAATCAGTCATCTGCCCGATTACCCTCTATTGGACGGGCCAATATGATGGCTGTATGGACTGCTACATGCTGCCGAGATGAGGTGATAAACAGATGGATTCTCTGACTTTGCTGAGTACACAGGGTCTAATTTCGCCTCTGAGCTTGCTATTACTTAAAGTCGACCAACTTGTAGCTGTGCGACTGGCTGAGGCCCTCGGCCAGTCGCTGGGCCATGCCTTGCGGGTGGTGATGTCTGCTTCTTTAGATCAAGCCCTCAAAATGGCCGGGCGGCGAAAATTTGACCTAGTAGTTTTAGATTTCGCTACGGTGGAAAAATTAGACACTGATTCAATTACACTGATCCGGGGCTTTTTTCCGCGAATACCAATTGTAGTTCTCGTCGGCTTCAGAGACACCCAAGCACTTGAACAGCTTGTTGAAGCTGGCATGCACAGTTGTATTGATCGCGATTCGCTTGAAGGGTTGAAGGTCCTTACTTGTTCTCTCTCAGGCAGTCTAGTTTGAGATTGGAATCCAAATCTCAAAGCCACCAAGGCCGGTGATTGGGTCAAATTTTTCGTCGTATAGTTCGAATTCTGGACCCTTACTGACTTTGTATTTACTTTGAGGTAGATACTTGTCCCAGATGGTGATGCAGGTTTGGCGAATGGTCGAGACGTGATCACTGTGTGTGAATACTAGATAAGTTTGGGCTGGAATTTCAAGATACTGTAATTCAGTACTTTCTGGAGTATTCTCTGCGACTTCCCAGGCGCACATGTAATTGAAATAGCCATTTTCGTCGCCATCGTATTTGGCACCATAGGCACATTCACCAATTTGACCGGGAATGTTTCCGATATGGGCGCCGAAGCGCTGCCATAGCGATGGGATAGCCGCACTACTTTCGCAGTTGTAGCGTTCGCTCAGACCGGCAAGTTTCATGGCTTTGCCGCTCTCAATTCTTGGTTCTGCGAGATTTTGGATTTTTGTCTCGGTCATTTTTATTGGCTCCACAAGTTTCAAATTTTCTACTTTCTTTTGTGCTCGAACCATCTCTGGTGTGCAGTTAAATTGCTCGCGAAAGGCTCTAGTGAAAGCTTCGTGGGAGTTGTATCCGGCCTCGATCGCCACTGTCAATATTTCAGGAGCACCGTTGGCCAGAGAAATAGCAGCTTGTGTTAGTCGTCGCCCCCTCACATATGAACTGATTGAGCAGCCCATGGCGAGACTAAAGGCTCGCGATAAATGAAAACGCGAGACACCGGCAACCTTAGCTATTTCGTCAAGATTGATATCTTGCGCAAAGTGGCTTTCAATAAACCACAGAGCCTTATCTACTGCACCCATAATTCACCAACTAGAAGCTCATAAAATACACTGGATGGTCAGAAGCTATTTGATAAATTTTGCGGTTCAATAAAGCTGCCGTTCAATACTTTTCTACTTAATTAGCTATTGCACCACCTGGATAACTGGAGGCTTCCAACTGCCTTGGCCTGGAGGTAGTATCGATGGTTTGCCAGTTTTGGGCCAGTAGAGGCGCATTACCATATAGATAGGCCCGTTCGGCGCTGGTAGCCAATTGGTCATTTTTTCAGCATCAGGAGCGTCTTTCTGAATATAGATAGTCACTCCACCGTCTTTGTTTTTCTTCATGCCGGGTAGCATGGGAGAGTTGATCAAGTAGCGGTTAATTGGGTTTTCAATCAATAACTGTTTGGCGTCATACATTGTTATTGACCAGAAGGCATTAACTGGTGGCATCTGGTCCGGACCAAAGGTAATTGAATAATTGTGCTTTGAGCCATCGAGAGCATCACCATTGTTATCAGCTTTAGCCATAGGATAAACAGCTTCTTCAGCTGAGTTTGCCAAGATACCAGCATCGGCGGCAAAGGCTCGAAGCAGCCAATTACCTTTGAAGAAGTCTCGATTGCCAGCGACTGAGGCAACTAACCAGCCATTGATTGGGGGAGCTACAGTATTTTTGCAATTCTTAATTTGAGCATAGCCATCTTTAATAGCGGCTCCTAATGCCTCTTTATCGGCGGCTGAAAGTGAAGCGAAATCAAAGGCCTTGCCCGGTTCGATACCTACTGTTTTGATTTCATCGCGCAGTGCTTTGTCTTCTTTGGCCGTTGGGCAGAACTGCAGAACGAAGTTCAAGTAGGCGGGAAATTCAGCTTTCAAGCTCTCTTTGCTGGCTGGCAACCACTTAATTTCTGGGCTCGGCGCTGGCGCCGGTTGCTTGAGAAAAGCCGATAGCGGTTGAACTTTGTAGCCAGACTGCACTGCCACAACATTGGGCATATCATCGGGGCCGAATAGTTGTGTGCGATAAATAGCCATGCCAAGTTGGGTGGCGCAGCGAAATACTTTTTTGATTCCGACTGGTGTTTTACCTTTCCAGTCTGGGCCTGCCACCATATATGATGCAGTGCCATTGCCGGTGGCACGGCTGCCAATATAGCCATAGTTAAAAGTGTAGAGGTCGGTTAGCTGTATGTCGTAATAACGCTTCTTTTCTATTTCTGGCACAGTCAAGACCATTGGCTCAGCCCGTAAATCCATAATCACTGTTGAATAAGGGGTGTCACTATTGGGGGTGATTACTGTGGTGTCTTTGTATGTGAAAACGCGGGATTCATTGACCAGTTGATTGAGTGGCCCTTTGAATTGCGGCGAGGATTTGTCTATGGCAAATTGATAGATGATGTCGTAGAGCATCACCATTGGAAAGCCGTAAATATAGGCTTTTTCAAATTTGTCTTTGCTTGAGCTCGTAATAGTTTGTGCCGACTTAGTTGCTTGAGCTACAGGCGCATCAGTTTTACTTTTTGCAACAGGGTCTGCGCTGGCGGCGCTAGATGAATTTGCAGTAATAGCTAGGGAGAGAGCTCCTAGTATTGAAAGCTTCACAGAAGATTTCAATGAAAACTTAGCGCGCATAACACTCCTTGTTGGTTTTAGTGATTTACCATAGCTATAAATTTGAGTTGCAAGCCTGTGCTACAAGTTTGAGGCTCAAATTTAGGTTCAATTTTGAGATTCATTTTACCGCTACATTTTACCGCTACATTTTACCTCTTCATGCCAAGGGAGTGTCGGCGGGGAAGGTTTTAGTTGGTTTGCTGATAGACTTGATAACTTGATTTGCATATGAGAAAGGTGCTGTTAAAATTTTCTCTTGTCTACTGCGCTGCTTTTTTGCCCTGCTGCTCGGGTGGTAACTGTTCGTGAAATCTTTGCCGTCGATGATTTCAGGAAGATGTCTGCTCGTTGCGGCAGTACTTCTGTTGGTCTCTGCTGGTAACTCCTCAGCTGCTGCTGAGCCGGCGGTGGAAGACCAGGCATTGCTGGCGTCTTCAGCAGGTCCTGATACCTTGGAGTCTCTTCAAAATATCCAATCTTCGACTGCTGCTCCAGCTCCTGCTAATGCAGGTGATACTGCTTCCCGGCAAGTTTTCAAGTCAACTGTTGCGCGTATAGATCGCAAGATCATGTTGGAGTGTATAAGACTGGCGCGCTTCAACGCTCAGTATCATGATGGAGTCAACCGCAAGAATTTTGCTCAAGAGTGGCTCTATCCGATGCAGCGAGAAGCTGGTACAGCACTCGCTTTTAGTAACACTATTGTCGACATCAGGCAGCGTGCCCGTGGTTTGAAAGACCCATCGCTAGTCTCTCGCACGGCGCAGAAGAAGGGTTTAGAGTGTGCCTTGATTGGTCAGGCCATAACTGGTACCAGTTCGGCTGTGCAACTTTTACAGAACTTCAATCACACTCGCATTGCTACTAAAAATGGTTTCTCACCCGCGGCGGCAACAGCTACAGTAAAGGGCTTTGTCACTAATATAGATGCCATGCTGGCTGAACGGAACAGGTTAGTAGCAGCGGAAAATCTGGTGCGCTCTAAAGACCTTTACGAGTTGCAAGGTCGCTTGCTGTTGCACATCAAAAATCAGTTGCTGTTTGAATTTAAGAACTGGAGCGTCGGTTCGCGCTTTACCGAATGGTCGGAAGATACGTTTTTTGCCATAGACTCAGCGCAAGGTTACACTCAGATGAGTTCCTCTATCTGCTCGCTACAGGGTTTTAGCAAGGGAGAATATGGTGGTGTTGCTTCCATTACCGGATTGGTCGGCAATGCTTTGGTAACTTTCAACCCGGTAATTAGAACTGCTGTCGGGCACACTGTCGCTCGTATTGAGAGAAAACGGCTCGACAAGATTTTCCCTCAAGGGCGCCCTCGCAAAATTGACGATGTTCTGGCTGAGTGGAATCTGTCTGTAGATCCAAGAGATGTTGATGAAACTTCTTCACTTGAAACTAAAGAGTTGGCCTTCCTCATTCGTCGCACAGAAGAGCTAGATGGCCCGCTCGACAAAGAAGTTCAGCATGTGGTGAATCTCCGTCGAATCGCTGATCAGCAAGCGATTTCTGGTCCATTAATTGGTTTGGCTGGTGTCACGCGCTCGGTATTAAATACGGTGGCTTATTATCAGAGTACTCCTTCTGGTTCGGCCAACTATGAGCGCACAAGAGTTGTGGGCAATCAACTCAATCTTTCTGGTCGTATCGTTCAGTCTACTGGCCAAGCTTATTCATTGATAAACACTCCCTATACCGAAGTTAAGCACTACTTGTACAAACGCCGATTGAAGAAAGCGGGGCAGCTACCAAAACAGTTATTGGCACAGCGTTTAGCTCGCCTGGATGAGTTGGAGAAACGGGTTAAGGCTTCGCTGTACTAATCGCCTGGTTGTGGGATGAGCGCAATGACCACGGCTTGTCACAATCGGTGCTATTCGAACTGCGAGTGGCGGGGCGCCAAACAGTTCGTGCACTGAGGGGTATTCTCTCTTTTTCGTTGATAACCTTGCTAGGCTATCAACATTATGAATGGAACTTCAACGAGACCTAATCTATATCGCATGTGCGGCGCGAAGCCAGTTCGCCGATTTTGCGCCATCGCCATTTCGCTCTTTGTATTGATAGCGGCTGAAATTCAGTTGCCCGCTTTGTCGGCAACACGGTTTGATAGTGTTGAAGAGATCGAAACAGCTTTCCGAGATACTAAGAGTGCAGACCGCCTCGACATTCTTGCTAAAGGCTTCGGCTCAGTATCATTTATAGAGTTGCTTGAGTCTTCAAAATCAGAAGGTGAAAGCCGAATGGTTTGGGCGCTTATTGACCGTCTGGCATTGTTGATTAATACATATCCGCTTTCTGAAGAACGCGTGGCTTGCCAAGCATATATTGCCCATTTTCATGATGTTGCGGGATGTAGTAATCAGGCAGAAGCCGAATACAAGGAGTGCATCTCGAAATATAAGAGTTTGAAAAAGTTGAATCTCATCACCTTTAGGCCAGATCATTTTGAGCGACGCTTGTATTCTTACGGTTTGACACGGTGCCAAATTGCTTTGGCCTTGCTTTATTGCAAGCAACAAAAACTCGATAAGGCAGAGCGAATCTACACAGAAATAATGTTGCCGTTCTATTTGCAATCGCCCCTTGATCTTTACCGCCAGTCAAAGGATCTTTTCTCAAATATAGATGGCAGCAATGGTGCCGCAATTTCAGCTCTGGCTGCCACACTTGCTCATGCCTACGATGAGTCGAAGCACCCTCTAAAGGCTAGACAAAAATTCAATGATCTGTTTGAAATCAGTGTACGCGTTTTGCACCCTCGAGAACCCAAACAATCAGCAACCGTGAGCCCGCATCAAGCGTACTCAGCTCTGCCTGTCATTTTCTCAGATAGGCCAAACTACGATGCCATCATCGGCGACTTGCCGACTCTAGAGAAGATGATGCGTTGGTACTTGAGTTTTGCAGCCAAACAGCCGTTGATGTGTAAGCAGGCTGATGTGACCATTGTCAGAGAGAAGGTCGAGCTGCTTGGTCACATTCGTGAATCAGACGAGGCCAGAAAGAAACAGTTTGAATTGAAGGTTCAAGAGCATTCCATCATCAATCGCCTAGAGGACCAACCGCAATTAGCGCTTTCAGAATTGAAAGCTCAAATTGCAATACGCAGAGTCGAGGGTGTTACGGACCCCGGATTTTCTGATTCATTGAATATGATAGGCTACCAATTGACTCAACTCGGGATGTACCGCGATGCAGAGCCATTCTTGCTCGAAGCTGTGACCCTGCGCGAGAGAGCTGGTACACCAGCTTTGGCAGTCTTAGGCCAAAGCTGTAGTAATTTGGCTTTGCTTTACGTTGAGCAGGGTCGACTTGCCGAGGCTGAACCGCATATTTTGCGGGCCTTGAAGCTCAGAGCTACAGACTCAATCGATCCGTTTGCGGTGGCAAAAAGCAAAATTGTGCTTGGACGTTTACTGGCAGCTAAAGGCGATTTGGTGATGGCTGAGAAGCAATTACGTGATGCTGTGGTAATTCTTGAAACGCCAGCACTTAAATCAGATAAGCTATCGATGATAAATTATGGTGAGTTATCTAGCTTTAGTATGGTCGATCCAATTGGTACCGACAGAAGAATACGCGACTTCACAGCAGCCAGGGTCACGGATGATTTTGTAAGGTCGAGTTCAGTATGGTTCCGAGTCAAAGCATTAATTGAGCTTGGAGCTGTTTATATTGCAGAACAAAAATATGATCAGGCACAGCAAGTGTTGGAGCTTGCACTCAACCAGAACCCGCTTGCTTCAGAGTATCTGACGAACATGTATAACTATGAACAGCTAGAGCCACGTGCGTATGAAAAGCTTGGCCTATTGGGCATCGCCAGAGGCAACTTTGATAAAGCGCAAGAACAGCTCAAGAAAGCTATTACAGTGGCAGCGGAGCAGCACGCCGCTCCTCCTGTTTATGCCGATATTTATACGGCCCTTGGAGAGCTCAATCAGCGTTCCGGCCATAAGAATGCTGCCCAATCTTACTATCGCCAGGCGTCCGAGCTGCTGCAGGCTATGCTGGGCGCCGATAACCCTCGCGTTCTGCGTCTAAGGAAACTGGCAGGCTTCAGCCAGCTCAAGCCATAGTTTTAAGCTCCTGTAAGTGAAATTTGTGGTAAGAACTAGGAAATCTAAGGTGCCGTGGGCTTCTTTGCGCTTGATGACCGCTGGTCAGTGTTTTCATGAGATATAATAAGGGCTGAGGTGAGAAGAGTATGAGTACAGCGCTGCGCAAGCAAGATCCAGTATTTCCAGATCCGCACGAGACTGAAACGTCGAAAATCGTGATGCTGGAAACGGCGACTGAGACCATGATGGCTTATATTGGCTACCTCAATACCGAAATAATGAAGGAAGAAGATCGGCCTAAACCCAACCAGACTAAGATGCAGGCTTTGCAAAAGCAAAAAGAAGCAGTTCTGGACGAACGGCATGCTATTACAGCCGATAATCACGATCTTATAGCTAAGGCCGTTTACGTGTATGCGCCGATAATGAAAGCGTTTTACGCTAGTCATGGTTGAGAGCTTTAAGTTAAGCGCAGCAGACCACGAGCGGATTTACAGATATATTGAAACTGACTTATTGCGTAACTCGCTGCCTGTGCAAGACCCTTGCGTTGTAATAACTGGTGGCCAGCCTGGCTCAGGGAAAAGTCAGTTGTTGGAGCGGGCTAAGAATGATTTTTCTGAAGGCAATGTCGTTGTGATCAATGGGGATGAACTCAGAGACTATCACCCGAAAGCCGAAGAAATTTTCAGGCTTGATGACAGTAAGTTTGCTGAGAGAACTGACCCCGACAGCAGAGAATGGACAAAGAAACTTTTTGAAAGGGCTATAGAGACCAGGCGCAATATTGTCTTTGAGAGCACGATGAGAGAGGCTGGCCCGATCTCAAAGACCATGAAGCTTTTGAGGGAGAGTGGCTATCGTCTAACGGCCAGTGTAGTAGCAACTCACGAGAGATACAGTATCACCGGAATTTTTCGGCGTTATGAAGAGCAGAAAGCGGCAAAGGGCTACGGCCGCTGGAGTGAGCTGTCTAGCCATGATGCTGGCTATGTGGGCATGCCCGAGACCGTAGAGTATATCGAAAAGCAGGGGCTCGTAGATCGCCTTGAAGTTTACAGCAGGTCTGGTGATTTGCTTTATGCTAATGATTTCGTCAACGGTAAGTGGCAGAAGTCCGCTAGTGCTCTTGAGGCGATAATGGCAGAGCGACACAGGACGCCGACTGAGAGCGAGATGGCGAATTTCCAGTCTGATTGGAAGAGGGTCTTTGGGCTTCTAGAATACAGGAATGCGCCATTGCGTGATTTGGAGCGAGCGCGGTCAGTCTTTGATAGGCTTGAGTTTGTACTGAAAAGCGATCCGGATTCCGGTTCCCAAAATAGAGGCAGAAAGCGGTAGAGCCTTAGTTCCGTTGGCGTAACGGCGGTAACAAGAATGATGCAACAGTCTAAGGCCCGAAAGTTATTAACGTGGTTACTGCCGATTCTTGCCATTATTGGCGCGTTCTATTTTCGAATTGCAGCAGGTGGCCTGGAGTCGGCTGTAGACACTCCAGTGTGGAAAACTTTCTTTCTAAATTGGTTCGTGCCAATTATCGCGCTACGATTTCTGTGGAAGCATAATTATGAGCCAAGGACCTTGCTCTGGCTGCTGCCTCCTGCGCTCTTGTTCACATTGCCAGTGGTTTTCATATTTGTTCTAATGTTGTTGTTCTTTAGCATTACTAAAATTACCCGCAAGGTTGGTTTAATTATTTTTGGAATTATGCTGCCATTTCTCGCTTTCATCGCTGTGTTTTCGCCGTTTATGATGATGGTGGAATATCGCCTGCCGATGGCGCATGTTGATACGGGTGCTCGTGATGTCTATCTCTACGTGCAGGGTCAAGGAGCGCTTGGTCCCGATTTTTACCACCTGGATTCGCGTCAAGAGTTCTTGCCTGGCATCGTAATTGCCAATGTTGTTGACGTCTCCGCTTCGAACGGCCGCATAGATAATATAAAGGTGGTTGATAGCCACCATATTCGGTACCGAATTGACGGTGACATTAAAACAGTAAAGCTTCGATAACTGTCTGTAGTATTGCTGCTATGTTAATAATAGCCGTTCTAAAAGAGCCTATGAAATGGATCCAGAAAAGCCGTATGAAATATCAAGGCATGAAGACGAAGCGAACGATCTCTCCATTGGTTACAGCGCTCATTAAGATCGACTCGACGAGCCGCTCATTCTCTATCCGCCCAGAAGCGCTGGTATAGATGCTTTACATGGTCGATTTCTGAAATACATACTGCCAATGTCGGTATTGTTTTATGTGGTAGTGCTAGCTATGGCTCTACTGACAGTAAGCGCTCCATTCTTGCCAAGTGCTGCGCGGCAAGGTCTTTCTACGGAACTATTGTGGTTACTAATCTTCTACACTTTGTTGTTGCCTCTGATGTACATTTCTATCAGGCGAAAGCTTTCCCGGGCTGTCCTTCCTGTGCTGGCAATGCGCCAGGACGGAATTGAGATTCACTCACTAAACCTTGATCTTTTCATTCCCTGGGAAGAAATAAAGGAAGTACGTACTTTTACTTTTTTTGAACCGCATTTAGGTGTTGTGCCTTTTGATCTAAAGAAGACTCTTGCCCGTGGGTCACGTGATACTAAAATCTTCTGTTGGATGAATGAGATCAGTGCGCGCTTATACAAGCCGGGCGGAATTTCTGTAACCCCCATCTTCCTTCTAGACTGTGAGCTGCCCTTGTCTCTTGATGTTGTGGCTGAGCAGATTATTTCGCGCCAAGCGCATGCCCTCAAGCTTATAAAGCCTGAAGAAAAAACCTAACTTTGATTCCAAGTTCGGCACCGCAGGCGGTGCTTGATGGTGCTACACCAAAACCAATTTCGGATACATGCCGGTTATCACTTGCAACTTCTCTTGGGCAATCAAGTTATCGATTGTGTCCATGATCACGTCCATTCTTACATGGGCGAAAGTGCCGAAGGCATCAACTTTGTCTAGTTTCTTCTCTTTCAACTTTTTAGCTTTGCTGCCAATCAAAATAGAGGCAATAGTTGTTCTTCCGACTTTGCCGCTCAGCTCGCCGGTCAATACTAAAATTGCCGCTTCTAGTTCACTGCTGCCAGTTGTATCAGCTTCGACTTTGACTTTTGCTTTAGCGGGTCGCGATTGCGAATAGAGACTCTGAGCTGAACGCGGCGAGCGGCTGGCTTCGGTCACAGCCATTTTGGGTGGCGTAGGTATGCTGACAAATCGTTTCTCGACCGGGTGGCAAGTGTCGCAACCAGTGCAACTGTTATCTAGAGTTTGGCCGAAATAGCCCAGTATATGTTTGCGCCGACAAGTTGATTCTTGGGCGTATTTGATTATTTGATTGAGCCTGTGTGAATCTCTTTCTTTGCGGGCATCAAGCCAGCTCATGTCGATTGCTGGCATGCGACTGCCTGAAATTTCACGGGCTCTGACACCGTTGGCATCAACGTCGAGCATATTGAGATGTTTGAGTAAATCAAGAGCACTGTTGATGGCCGAATCTTCCATGCGCATACGTTTGTGCAAATCCATTGGTCGCAGTGATTGCTGCGAATTGTCGTGCAAGAATTTGAGCAGGTGTGCCACTTCTTTGGCATCAGGGAAGTTTTTATCCATCAACCATTTCTGGGTGTAAATATCTTTGGCTTGATAGAGCAGGGTGCAGGTTGCTTGATTACCGTCGCGCCCAGCACGACCCGCTTCTTGATAATAGTTTTCTAGCGAGCCTGGCATGTTGTAGTGAATCACTCGTCTGATATTGGGCTTGTCTACGCCCATACCAAAGGCCACGGTTGAGACAATTACTGAAATAGTGTCGTTCTCAAAACTGTTTTGAACTTTCTTGCGAATGTCCGGTGACAATCCGGCGTGATAGCAAGCGGCCGTAATTTTGGCTGCCTTGATGCGGCGAGCCAATTCTTCAGCTTCTTTGCGACTGCTGGTGTAAACGATCGAAGGTTTCTTCTCAATACCTAACTTTGACTCGGCCAGCATGGCGAATACATGCCGGTCTTTGTCGGCATTGTTGGCGCATTGCTCAACTTCGAAGCGCAAGTTGGGTCTGTCAAATGAGCCAATGACACAGGTCATGCTCGGCAGACCGAGCGATTCAGGAATATCCCGTTGCACCCGGGGAGTGGCCGTAGCAGTTAGCGCCAATATTGTGGCTTTGGGCATGAGGCTCAAGTAGCTTCTGATATTGCGATATTGCGGTCTGAAGTCGTGGCCCCATTGGCTGATGCAGTGGGCTTCGTCAATTACCAAAAGGGAAATATCTAAACTTTGCAGAAGGGAGCGGAATCTTGGTGATTCCAGGCGCTCGGGAGCGACATACACGAGTTTGTATTGACCGCGTCTGATGCCTGAGATGCGCTCATCTAGCTGTTCGGCATCGAGGGAGCTGTTGAGCATTGTGGCGTTTCTGATGCCGCGGCGAATCAAGCCGTTCACTTGATCGTGCATCAAGGCAATTAATGGCGAAATTACAACGGTTACACCAGGAAGCACCTGGCTTGGTAGTTGATAGCAAAGTGATTTGCCGTAGCCGGTGGGCAAGAAAGCCAGGGTGTGGCGGCCAGCAAGAATATTGCTGATCACTTCTTTTTGTTTTGGTCGCAGTTGATCTAGGCCGAAGCGGGTTTTCAGTATCTTTTCGATGGAGCTATCGAAATTGCCGTCAATGGCATGATCGAGGGCAAAGTCGAGGGCCATATCCACAGACTGATGTTCTTCTTGCGACAGGCTCGGCGAGGCCGCTACTGGATCGTTGGCTGTATTTAACGCGCGCTCATTTGCTCGCTCAATAGCACGTTGAACTGCTGGTTCGAAAACAGCCATGGGACACCCTCATACTTGTGTCTCACTAGTTTACGTGTTCAGCGGCTGACAAATAGGTGCATTCACACAGTAGTGCCAAGTTTAATTGACTACTGTATATCTACTAGTGTTAGCTGGTAGTGCTATGCGCTCACGCTGTTTGCGAACTGTAGGCGTTTTGGGCTACTTCTTAGTTTGCTCTGGCTGCAGAATCTTTTTCAAGGCTGTGATCAACAGTTTGTTTTCGGCTGGTTGGCCGATGCTTATGCGCCAGCAAGTAGGTAGGCCGAAACCAGCCAGTGGACGAATCGCGATGCCGTTGCGCAGCAAGCCGTCGTGTATTTTGGCTACTTTCTCTTGCGAACCCATTTCAATCATGATGAAGTTAGAGTGCGAAGGAATGCGCTGCAAGCCCAGTTTGTCTAATTCACCGGTGAGATAAGCCATACCCTCTTCGTTGTTTTCGAGGGTTCTGTTCAAGAATTCATCGTCTTGTAAGGCGGCCAAACCAGCTTCTTGAGCCAATAGATTAGGCTCGAAAGGTAGTTTGATGCGGTTGACGTAGTCGATTAGATATTCGTGGCCAAGACCGTAGCCCAAGCGAATACCAGCCATGCCGTAGGCTTTGGCGAATGTCCGCAAGGTCAAAACGTTATCTAAGCGATAACGCATTGAGTCTGGGTACTCTGGATTTATGGCAGCAAATTCATAATAGGCTTCATCAAGAATGACCAAAACATGGTCTGGAATCTTTCTGATGAAGTTCTCGAATTCAGTGCGAGTGAAAATTGTGCCGGTTGGATTGTTTGGATTGCAGAGGTAAATCATCTTGGTCTTAGGGTTTACCGCTGCGGCAATGCCCTCAAGGTCAAAGTGATAGTTTTTCAGCGGCACAGTATTGAGCTTGATGCCCTGGGCGTTAACCAATACATATAAGCCGATGAATGTACCTTGTGAGGTCAATACTTCATCATCTTCGTGCAAGAAGGCGCGAATGATGTTTGCCATGGTGCTCTCGGAACCGCTGCCAAGGGCAATATTGTCGATCTTGGTAGCAAAGCGCTCAGCTAAAGCTTCTCTCAAATTGGTACCGCAAAGGTCGGGATAGCGGTTGATCTGAGGCAAAGCCTTCTGAATGGCATCTAGAGCCGATTGAGGTGGTCCTAGTGGGTTTTCGTTGGAGGCCATGTTGATGAAGCGCTCCATGCCGAGCTCTTTCAGTAGCTCAACAGGAGGACGGCCAGGCTGATAGGGTTTGAGGGCTTCTACGTGAGGCGGTACGAGACGCTTAGGCAGGTCTTTCTGCGGTGAGAAAGGAATCGTGTTCTTCGGGTCTGATACCAACGCCAGCTGTTGCGACATCGAAGCTAAAGTTTGTATAAATGTTGCCATGGTCACCCTGCACTTTTGAGTCGCAAAACGTAGGTTTAACGGGCACCTCGACTTTAACGCCTCGGCTTCCGATCTCCTCTTCGATATAAAAGTTATCACTAAACCACCCCCAAACACAAATTAAGACGGCCCATTTAAGGCTTGTTTAGGAAACTTTTAGATTTCTACGCAAGTTTGCTAAGCTCTCGGGGCTTAATGCCAAGAGGATTTGTGGTATTGGCAACTTTTCGTAGTCAATTGTGACTCTGGCCGGTTCCGGGCGAGCTGATGACAAGAACCGCTCTGAAAGCTAATTGAGGCTACATAATCGCTTACTTTTCTGGCCAAGCTTTTTGCTACCGCGATGTACTTTATGCTAATCTTGCCTTCACGCGGGTGTAGTTCAATGGTAGAACGGCAGCCTTCCAAGCTTCATACAGGGGTTCGATTCCCCTCACCCGCTCCATTTTGAAGTCATAACAAACGCAGTGACAATTTCTATAGTGATGACAGTTCCTATAGAGATGACAATTCCTATAGCGATGACAATTCTTATATAGATAAGAGGTTTGCGGTGACGGAAGAGAGACTAAGCATAAGTGACGTACTAGTTGCCAAAAAACGCATCAGCGGTTTGGTGACCAATACTCCGTTGCGCAAGAGCCATTGGCTTTGTGACCTTTCGCAAGCCGAAGTGTTCATGAAGCTAGAGAATCTACAGGTAACTGGTTCTTTCAAGTATCGTGGCGCTCTTAATGCCATGACCTGGGCCAAAGAACGCGGCTTTACCAAGGTATTCACTGCCTCGGCTGGCAATCATGGCCTCGGTATTGCCGAAGCCGCCGTGACGACCGAGCGCGAAGCGCGCATTTGCCTTCCTACTAATGTTAATCCCATGAAGAAGCAGAAGCTCGAACGCTACAGCGTTGGCCTTTTGCAGCATGGCGAAGACATGGACCAGACCGAAGCCTACGCCATGCGCTTGGCAAAAGAGCAAAAGGGTCTCTACATTTCGCCCTACAACAACAGAGAAGTAATTGCCGGTCAAGGCACTGTCGGGCTGGAAATGTATGAGTTGATCCCCAAACTTTCGACGGTTATTGTGGCCGTGGGTGGTGGTGGATTGATATCAGGCATCGGTCTTGTTGCCAAAGTGATTAATCCGAAGGTGCGCATTGTTGGCGTCGTTGCCGCTGCTTCACCGACTATGAAAACAGCTATTCACTCTGGTCGTGTGGTCAAAGTTTTGCAGCAAGACACCATTGCTGACGGCATTGCTGGCAACATTGACCCAGAGACAATTACCTTCCCTCTCGTGCAAGAAGTTGTGGACGAATGGGTGGCAATTGAAGAGCGCGACATTCACCAGGCCGTTTTCGACTTCCTTGAAAATGAGGGAATGTTGATTGAAGGTGCCGCAGCCTGCGCCATTGCAGCCATTTCTGCTAAGTACATAAACTTCAAGCCACGCGAACGTGTGGGTGTGGTTGTCTGTGGTGGCAATATTGGCCGCAATAGCTGGCGCGAAATTGTCGGCGAACAGCTTTTGAGCGCCGGTAAATCTACTTAGATTTACTTAGGTCAATTCAGTTCGGCTTAGTTAAACATTAGAGCCGGGTGTGGTCTTTCTATCAGCACCGATTTTTGCTCGATTGTTTGCTTTTGTTGAATTATTTGCGGTTGGACAACCACTGTTTTTGTTTGAGCATGGTGGCGCACTGCAACATGATGCCGTCTTGGGGTGTGATGATAGACCCGTTTGACATAGTGTCTAGTTCTTTTTACTGGAGCTTTGACGACAGCAGTTTTGACTACAGCAGAGTTGGTCACTTGGGTAACTTGAGCTGGAGTGACTGAGGTAGTTGTCGTCACTTTGGCTTCTGTTGGTACGACCACTGCTTCGTGGCGTTCCATGCTCATCGGCTCTACAGTTTTTTCTGTGGTGCCATCGCTGCTGGTGACACTCTTCGTTCTTGTCACTGAAGGCTGCATCCAGCTGTCAATTACTTTTGGTTGTGAAAGCCCAGGCTGAATGATTTCAGTTGTGGTTTGACTAGTGGCTTGATTTATTACTGGGCTAGTCTGGGTTGTCGTTTGCGTATTAGTCTCTATGACTTCTGCAGCTTGCCCAGGCATAGCCGTGCTTGCCGCAAAGAGCGACACTGCCGAAGCCAGAGATAACATCAGTTGGATTTGGCATTTTGTCTTCATGTTGCTCCTCGATTTTAGCTTTGGTCTAGATTTTCTAGATCACCTGCCAATGACGGTAGCAACACTTGCTAGTTCCAAATTTTTTAAAAGCAAGAAGATTCTTGATTGAATCAAACAGGTCTAGGGTGTTTTGTTCTGGATTTAATTATTTTCTTGCTGAACCAAAGAAGGCATTCCATAGCTTTTCTCTGCCAACGGCGGTGTTTGGGTAGTTGCCATCATCATTTGATGGTTGTGAAGATTTTGACTCCTTACCGTTCCCTTTTTCGACAGCTGTGACGTTGCCATCTTTGGCTTTTACAAATGGCATCGGCGCATAGTCGACGCCTACGAATTCAGCTTTTTTATTGTCGCCAATGATTAGCAACTTTGGCAGTTTCTGGTTAATCTCCCGGTCTTGCAGATTTGTTGCTTCAATGGTTTTGAGCAGCTGAGCGTATTCTTTTGGCGACATCTTTGCCTTGAGATCTAACAGTTCTTTATTGGCACTGAGGTCGTGCTGTTCTATACGAGTAGTAAGCTCGCGCGGGTTGGCTTTCTCGGCAGTTGTTGCTGTGGCTTTGTCTGACATTGCGGCACCTACTTGTAAGCACCGTTGGAATTGCCGACATAGCTAGGAGAATAGGTCTCCCACTTCATTTTAGCGTTTGTTATATCGTTGCCAGCATCGCTCGATGGTTTGGCTTGGGAGGCATCTATTCCGCCAGCTTGAGGCTTCTCGCTTGTTGGCACAGCAGAATCAAAGAAGTCGATCTGGGGTAGTGAGTAAGCGTTTGAGCTAGCGCCATCTGTGGCGACCCCAGTTCTAATAGTAAGAGGCGCATCGCTGGCGTTGGCAGCGCTATTGCTCGAGGCGGCGCTGTCGTATAGCGCGAAGCGCTGTGGTTGCGCGTCTAAGTAGCCTGATGCACTGCGCATGTCGAGCCAAGTCGAAGAAGATAGCTCGGAGCTAGAGCCGTTTATTGCCTGAGATCTGTCGCTGGTGTCAGCTTTTGTGGTGCTGTCTGCCTGAGGGTGTTTTGCCATGGGGGTGGTTCTCCTTAGTAAATTCGATACCGTCGTCTGTTCTATAACAATAGGAAAGGCGGCGGGAGATTAGTGTGAGAATGCTTCCGAGGTTGTTTTGCTAAGACTAATTTGCGGCTTTGAGCGCTGGTGTCTTACGCATATGAGAAGGGGTCAGGCCATCAATCTCTAGATTTGGTAAGAGGTCATTTTCAGGTTTCGCTTTGCTGCTTTCTGCTGGTGCTGTTGCAGGCATAGCTGCCTTTGCCATTCCGCGTATTGCTGAAGGAATAATGACCCGCGGTTCTTGAGTTTCTCGATTGGTGGTCAATCTTTCTAGGTGCTCTCTGTCTAGCTTTTCTATTACGACTGCATCGATTTTTTGAGGCCCATCTATGGCTATTGGGCCCGGCTTCATCACTGAAAGATTGGCCAGTGCAACATCGCGTGCTTTCACTGGCGCGACAATGTCGACCACGAAGTCGAGTACAGACATTGCCGCCTTAGACGCCTTTTGGCCTACCTTGGAGAGCAGTTCATATGCTTCTTCTTGCAAGTGCGATTGACCCTCAGAATGGTTCTTCGAGGTGTCATGCGACTCAATGTTCTTGTTGTTAGCTTTGTCTGTCAAATTTTCGTTTGCTGGACTGCCCATGTATTTATCCTCGCCTGAACCGCTTGCTCGATTTGAGAATACAAAGCCGGCCGGGAGATTGCCGTGAGAATTTTCGGGGATTTGCAGGCTGACCTGTCCCAATCTTCTCGGAGCAATAACTGCGGCTTCCTTGGTTTCTGCTGGGGGCGTATTGGAGCGAACCGATTAGCCCCTGATGCAGTAGCCAGCGCCTGGAATGGTAGTAAGTATCTCTGCTGCCCTGGGTTCACCGCAGCTGGCTAGCTTCTTACGCAGCCCTTTCACCAGGGCTCGCACTGCTTCTTCAGAGCTATCTTTATCGGCGCGATAAATGGCTTTGAGAAGTTCAGCAGCGCTAAAGGTGCGGTTAGGGTAGCGTAGGAGATACTCAGTCAATGCGCATTCTAGCCGCGTGAGGGAGATGTCTGTGCCATAGACTTTGAGAACGCGGTTTTCGACTTCTAACTTGATATTGGTACTTTGATCCGACAATTCTTGTATTGCTTCTGGTCTACGCAGCAAGGCTTTGCAGCGGGCTGTAAGCTCTCTCAGGTGAAAGGGCTTTCTTAGGTAGTCATCAGCGCCACTTTCAAGGCCTGTCTCTAAATCTTCCATGGCAGAACGACCGGTGAGGAAGAGAATGGGGGTGTGTACTCCTGCTGCTCTGGCCTTTTTGCATAGCTCTACCCCTGACATACCGGGCATTTCCCAGTCGAAAATGAGCAGGTCATAGCGAAACTGGGAGAGCATTTGTTCTGCATCTTCGGCGTTGTAGCAGCAGTCTACTTGGTGATTTTCGCTCTGTGTCAGCCAGCGTTTCGTATTCTCGGCGAGTTCGATGTCGTCATCTACCACTAGGAGTTTTGCCAAGAGTTTGCCCCCGATTGACCTTGTACAATTAAGCTATTATAGGCTGACTATTTGTAAGTACGTAAGTAAGTAAATTGAGAATCTGGCAGAAGACCCTTATCCTCGCTCTCATACCAATTTCGCTTAATGCGTATGGTGTCTTCTTGATGCAGGATGCCATTGGTCGCCTTAACAGCGCCTTACAGCTAGAACAATCTGAAGCCAACGTTTTTCGCTTGCTCAATCGCCTATACGTTTCGCTGATAAGTGCTTCAGGGTTCTTTTCTAGCTATCTTTCGAGTGGTGCCACCGATGGCAAACGCTTAAGGCTTGCCAATGAAACTTTTGCTGCCGCCAAAGATTATTTGAGGCAAGTTCGCGCCCAGACTCCGCACGATCAGTCGGTCCTGGCTCAGAGCTTAGATACTTTAGAGAATCAGAGCATTCCCAGCTTTGAGCGTCTCAAAGATGACTGTTTGAAAATGGATAATCAAGCTTCTGGTGAGAATAAACTGTTTGCTCTTTATCAGCTTAAGCCCCTGGTAAAGCAAGCAAGTCGAATTAACGATATCTATACAGCGGTGATAGAAGAATCAGACAAACAGCGGGAGATTCGCATCGTTGAACAGAGTCAAATAGTTCAACGCATTCGTATCTTGGTGCTCAGTTGTCTGCTTTTCAATATAGCTTTTTCAGCTGTTGCCCTGTTTCTCTTTCGTCGCTCATTGCTTTCGCGTTTGCAAGTCATTCTCACTCGCAGTAAGGCTTTGGCCGAGCTTGAAGATGTCGGGCCAGCACTAAGCGGCGTGGACGAATTTGCTGAGATTGATAACTGTATTGTTGAGGCTCGCAGTGAACTGGTCGCTGCTGAAAAGTTTCGCTCTCAAGTGGTGGCAATGGTGGCTCACGACATGCGCTCACCGCTTACTTCGGCGTTGACCTCGCTTGAGATGATGGAAGAAAAGTTCTTTGGCCCCATTACTCCAGAAGCCGAGAAGAAAGTCGTTTCTATTACAGCCAGTCTCAATCGCCTGGTGTTGTTGATTGATGAATTTCTTGATTTGGATAAACTGCGGCGCAAAGAATTGCAGCTTGAAATATCAGAGTTTGATCTTGCTGATATGGTGGCCGATGTGGTGGCAAGCCTGGAGGCGATGGCTTCTAGTATTGGCATTTCTATTGAGGCTGCAGCTCCGTCATTCACTGTTTCGGCCGATAAGAATAGAATGCGTCAGGTGCTCACTAATTTGCTCTCAAACGCTATTAAGTTTTCTCCCCGAGGCAGCAAAATTGTTGTTTCAGCTAGAGACAATGCGAAATACTGGTCTCTATCTGTAATTGATCAAGGCAAGGGTCTTTCGCCAGAAGCAAAGAAAGAGTTATTTCAACCATATTCGCGCAGTGAAGCTTCAGCTTTAGCTATAAAAGGCTCAGGCCTTGGTCTATTTATTTGTCGTTGGTTTACTGAAGCTCATGGTGGCAAACTTGAAGCTCAAGCAAATTCTGGCTCTCCCGGTACTACATTCTGTATGACCGTTCCACGCTAAAATTATAATGTTGGTTGTTGGTGCGAATTTACCACAATGGCCCTTCGTGAGGCTCTGGTGGCGGTGTGCGCTTAAACATTCCTACCCATTCGTCAACCCAATAGGTGTCGTAAAACAGTAACCAACTTGTTTCTGGCAGTTTCGCTTTGGCTGCTTGCTCGCGCAATATCTCGGCTGCCTCTGGCAAGTCGCTTATGATCATGTCGATGTACGAGGCTTCGCTGCCGACGCCGCCGCCCAGTACACAACCGGCTTTAGCTTTTCTCAGTTCTCTGTCAAGCTTGTCTTCTAGCTCGAAGCGGGTTTCAACATCATGGGCTAGCTCTTGCTCTTGCGACATTTTTAAGTAGGCGAAAACTTCGTCGTGACGAGTAAAGGCCGATGAGTGAAAGAGCATTCTTCTTTCTTTGGCGAAAATTGTTGCCGGGTAGGGGGTGGTGATAACGGGTCTAAGACCCTCTTCCCAGCTACTGCCTTTGAGTGAATAAAAGCCGTCAAGAGTTCTCTCCCAACAGCGCTCGATTGGTAATTCATCGACAAGTTCGACCACTCTCGAGGCTAAGACATTGCGCAAAGAATTGAGTGGATAAAACGGTTGCTGCTCAATATTGCTATCTTTCAGATATTCACTTTCGTCAATGTCGTCACCTTCAGCTTTGGCTTTCACTGTTTCAGTGCTAGCAGCTTTGGTCTTGGCTTTCTCTTTGCGTTTGCTCAATGGCTGGGTCATGACGAAGTTGATCCATAAATCAACCGGTTCTTCTCCTAACACCGTTGTTAAAACCGTGAGAGCGTCGGCGATGTCAGAATCTTTGTTTTCTTTCTTGAAGTGTTTGTCACGCAGGGTGATATCAAAGCATTTTAGAGGAGATTCGTTAATTTGGCCTTCTACCTCTTCCCAGCTGTGCTTCAACATGCTGTGTTCGAAATCGTTAAAGTCGCCAATTAGGGGCTCTTTGAATTGAGTGAAGCGCCAATTAGCAATGTCTGGCGCTCTTTCAATAATTGCTTTAGTAAGTGGACGCAGAGCGTACTCTGACTCGGGCGTGACGGTGAAGACCAGCCGCTTATCCCCGACTTCGAGAATGTCGCGGCTCACTTCCCACATCAAGTCTTCGTGAATGGGTTTGAGATACGCCTCGCACCAGGCAACAGTTTCGTCTGTTTTATCTTCAAAGAAATAGCTTTTCAGGGTCTCGCTATCGGCGGCAAACTGCTTCCAGAAGCGCTCAATTTGCTCGCTGACTCTGGTTTGTTCGTTTATTTCGTCGCTGCTGCCAAACTGGGCCGTATGCCATCTCACAATTTTGTCTCCTGAATAGAGCATAGTCTACCCCCTTGAGGGTCGCTATGCTTTCTATAGAAATGACAATTGTTTCGCTTGTTGGCAACCGCCCCTTTAGGGCTTGCCTGGATTGTTTTTAGAATATTGCCTGTTTTGCCACTATCTGTGGTGTGAGTTCCTGCAAGCTTTCACTTGCCAGCAAAATTAACCTTCTTACCCGGGTAAATTCGCTATTCTGTGCCTAATCTAGCTTACTGAGATAGCGACGGTGGCGCGAAATGAGGATCAATTTTAGACACGGCCCTGGCCTTGCTGGCAGCCTAGTTGTTGGTGCTTTTGCCCCGGCTATTTTCTTTTACGCCACTAGCGGATGTCTGGCTCAATCTGAGCAGCCCCAGCATTCACAAAAGGCCTTGTCTTCTGCAAATTTGCTTGGCAGTGCCATGGTAGAACCACGTGGCGAACCGCAACCTCTTTCTGAGCCAAATAAAGCTCCAGCAACTCGGCCGTCTGGTGTGGAACCAAGATCCAGGGCCCCCAGTTTGAACCCCATTCGCTGGCTGTTTGGACCCGTAATTAAGCTCGAGGAGCAGACCGTAAGGCTGCAGGAGCAAATCATTGCCTTGACCGGACCTCTGGCGGCTGTAAAGCCTCTCATTGTTGGTTTGCATGGGCAGGTCGAGTCTACTCAAAAGCGTCTCAATGAAGTGAATACTCATTTAGATGCCGTGCACGGGCAGCTTGATTCGCTCTCGTCAAAAATGACCACTATCGACAAAAGCATTGAAGCGACAAATCGGCACATGAAGAGTGTGGAGGAACCTTTGCGCTCGGTGCAGGCCCGTATGGCCAGTGTGGAGAAGTCAATTAATGGTACTTATGATTCTCTAGCCGGAATCCGGAGTGACATTGGCGATATGCAAGACGATATCGCTGAGATTAAGGGCCCAATCATGCGCATTCAGCAACCGCTTGAGGCGATCGCTTCACCAGTGAAGAATCTCGATAAGCAGCTTGTTGGCTTGCATAGCGAGCTTGTTGGTGCCCACACAGAACTTCAGGGTGTGCACAGTGAGTTGGGGGCGATACGCGGCCCGCTCGGCAATATGGAGCACCCGATCACCAATTTAGATGGAGAGTTGGGTGGTTTGCACCAGGAAATTGCAGAGCTGAGACGTCTGCTTAGTCTGGTTCTCACTGCAATTTTCTGTTCGGCCATTTTAATTGCACTGGGTACGCCTATTGCCGGCATTTTGATTTGGAAGAATAAACATAGGTTTATGCCATCGCCGCGCACTGAGTAGATTGAGAGCAGCGTCATTCGTGCAGGCAAGTGCTGAGGCGACACTCTTGTTGAGCGGTGTGTACTTTGTTTGCCTACTCTAGTTTTTTTTCGATCTTGACTGCTTCGGGATTGGTCCCTGTTCGCGGAAGAAGATCTAGCTCCGTGTCTATGCGCAGGCGAAAGCTACTAAGCACCTCATTATCGATTTTTCCGTCGCGAGAAAGTCTCAACAAACAATCCTTTTGGGATTGGAGTAATTCTCTTTCTGTTTGGATGCGCTCTAGTTCCTTCAACTCTCCGCCGGAATGAAGCTGTTCGACCATTTGTCTGATTTCATGTTTTCGGTGTTCTAGTTGTTCTCGTTTCGCTGCATATTCTATCTTGGAGATTTTCCCTTGCCTTTGCCGTTCCTTTAGCTTTTGTAGTTCAGTATCCATTCCGGCAAGTTCTTTCTTTAGGGCCGAACTCTTTTCATTTATTCCACCCATCAGTTTGAGCAATCTGACTAGTGTTCCCATGCTTCCGCCTTGTATCAGAAGAGTGAACAGAGCGACACCGAATATGGTGATAACTAACGGCTCCCTAAGGGGGAAGCTATCAGGCAGGCTTAGAGCCATAGCCATGCAGAGCGAGCCTCTTAATCCGCCCCAGACAAGCAAATGCCGCCATTTATACGGGATATTCTGACTCTTTGTTGAGACAAATGGTGCCAATCCGTAAATCGCAATCGCTCGAGCGCACAAAATTGCTACAATCGCAGCACCGATCAGCGGACAATACTTGATTAATAAGTCAAGATTTATTTGCAGACCAATTAATAGAAACAACAGCGATTCAGCAATGAATGCAGTGTATTCCCAAAATGCGTTAACCGACAATCGAGTGGCCGCGGACATTCCAGTTTTGCTGCCATAATTACCCGCAATAATACCGGCTACAAGTACGGCCATAATTGGAGATACGTGTAGTTGTTCGGCAACAAGATACGATCCATAGGCGATAAGCACTGTAAGAGTGGTTTCTAAGAGATGATCGTCGAAATATCGCACCAACTTGGAAGCGCCATATCCGAAAAACGCACCAACTAAAGTGCCACCAATGGTGACTTTTAGGAACTCAACGGCAAGAGTACTCGCTGAGATTGTTGCTCCGGAGACAGCTGCTGCAAGTAGTAGTTTAAAGAGTACAACAGCCGTCCCATCGTTCAGCAGGCTTTCCCCTTCGAGGATCGTGGTAAGCCGTTTCTCAACACCCACTTTCTTAAAAAGAGCAATGACGGAGATGGGATCAGTAGCCGAGACCATCGCACCAAACAAAAGACCAACGCTAAGCTCGAAGCAGCCAAAGGACTTGAGAATATATCCAATTACAACTGTGGAAATCACTACCCCAACTGTGGCGAAGGCGATGACGGGCTTCGCACAATTTTTAAGATCAGACAAGCGTAAATTCCATGACGCTTCAAATAATAAGGCAGGCAGGAAGACCAGTAGAATCAGGTCTGGCGTCATGGCAACCGCTGGCAGTATCCTGAAGACACCCATGACTAGCCCGACTACAACAAGGGCAATAGAATATGGGATGCGAATCCAGCGAACGGCAATAGCTACCCCTGCCGCCACAAGGATTAGCGTCATCAAGAAATGAATGTTAAGGGAAGCAGGGTTCATTTAGGCGTCCTAATTCATGACGCGAAAAATGGTTTGCAATTTCTAGACGAAAGCAAAGATCGCATTTCGAGCCGAAGTAATGGCAAGGTTGACTTCTTGACACTACCACTGTCAAGTTTACTTACTTGCTCCGTCTTTAAAGGGTCACTAATTATGCCGTGTGTATGTGTCTTGATTCCAAGATTAAATAGCACCGAGAAACTGATTTCTAACGCGAGCTGCTTTACAACTCGAAATTTGGGGTATTGAGTCTCTTAGGAGCTAAGAATTAGTCCGAGTTTCCTTCTGCCGTGGCTTTAATCGGCCGGGACGTCGCTACTTCCAGTGATGTTGTTCACCTTACCAACAACTAGATAGATAGGAAACGGCTTTCGAGACCTGTTTCGAGCGCAAACTATTGCCTGTTCACTCCAGTCAATGGTGCTGCTTTGCGCGGCTCTCATTTGTGGTCACCATAAACTATTTCCCTAGCGGTGGCTGATCGCCAAAATGCAAGGTTAAGTTGGATTTTTCAAAGCGATGATGGGCGAGATTAGACGCTATTCTAGCTATTCTAGTTGGTGCTTAGTCAGTCAAGCCAGCTGACGCGGTTCGAGCAGTGCGGTCAGATCGCTTCATCAGCCAGAGGAACTTGAGCGGCAAGCGTGCGAGACTGAACTCTTATGCGCACTCTTCTTTTGGAAATAACGCCTAGCCGATCTCGTCGTACGATTTGGACTATACGAATTGTGCCACTGTATACAGTGGCACAATTCGTTTCTGTAGCTTTATTTTGAGTTGGGAGCTCCTTTCTTTTAGCTTTCAAAAAGTTTCCTTTCGACGACGGTTGAAGGTTTGATGAAAGCTTTGAATCGCTGTGTCCGTGGGGATTTTAGTTGACAAGTGCGCGTCTCGATGTTAGCTTAGATTTCCGGATCAACAGAGACAAGTCGGCAACAGCAAATAGTAACTGCGTTTCGAATCTTTCACGAGTCTTGCAACCATATTCTGCATAAATCTAATTCCCTGAAGTCTACTTTTAGGCTCAGTGACCTGCTGTTGCTTTGTTCTAGAGTTCTTTCGGTCAGGTCCTAATAAGGTGTAAAACCATGTTTTCCAAATCACTAATTACCAGGCTTGCTCTAATCGTCACTGTATCTTCTTCGGCCGCATTCACCGCTGCACCAGCGCTAGCCCAAGATGCCTTTGGCTCCGGTGGTCAGTTTGCGCAGAATTCACTGGGCGCGACCGGAACACAATCGCGCTTAAACTACACTACGGGCTCACAAACTCAGCATCTATTTGATGGAAGTTCACCAACTCTGCAAGGTGCTACGAATGGCACAATCGCTGCCCAAGGTGTCGAAGCAACAGTTGTACAGGGGGTGAACACTGCAGGTACTGTTCGGGTTAACAACCTCGCCAATATGGAAGCGCTTCTCAACATCATTGCTAACGGCATGGAGATTCTCGGCATCGCCTGGGGCGGCCCAACTATGATCTGGGGCTTTATGCACATGGCGGCTGGCTCACAGCAGGCCATGAAAAAAGTATTGTTTGGTGCAGCAGGAGTAACAGGTGGACTTGCTACGCCCGGTTGTATCAACTGGCTGGTGGCTTCTGCTAGAGACGCGGCCTTGTTTAATTGATTCCCCGCCTCTTCCGATGGTTTAAGCTAAGCGCATCTTGACAGGCCTATTGGCTGCTGCTATTCTGGGCAAAGTCGTTTTCAAGCGGCGGTAATTACTGCTAACAAATACATTGAGAGTGTCCCATGTTTTCAGAACGAGAGATTTTTGAAGCCTAAGTAACCTGCAGCAGCATGGTTCTTCGGTTTCAATTGTGTTTCTCTCTTCTTATTCTTTGGACAACAATTATGTATTGCATACGTTTTGATTTTAAGACACTAACTAACGTTTTTCGAGAGAGAAGCGCCAGTTCATCATTGAACGGTCTTTGGCGCTGTCTTCTAGTAGTTAGGAAACCTGGTTTTCGCCCAGGGAACGCGGGTGCGAATCCCGTCAGCGCTTCCATCTTTGACGCTGAATAAAAATCATTTGCAATCATATCGGAGTATTTCTCATGGCTGATCGTGTTGGCATTCACCCTGCGCGTTTATATAGTTTCGACCAGTTAATTGACGGACTGAAAGAAGCACACGCAAGAAAGTTGGTGGTGGAAAGCTCAAACAAAGACGGCCTTTTGCTCTACGTCTATTCCTCCAAGTGTGTTTACGATCAACTTTGGAATGACTTCACTCTTCTTGCCCGGGGACTTATTCTAGATCCGCAGGTTCGCAAAGTGGTGGCAACCCCTTTTCCTAAATTCTTCAATTTAGGTGAAGCTGGTGGTGTATGGCCGACCGGTGCCTTTGATACTTTCGGAAAAGTTGATGGCAGTCTTATTGTCATTTTTCATCATAGTGGACGGTGGCAATGTGCCACCAAAGGCGCATTCTATTCAGATCAAGCACTTTGGGCGACGGCCAGATTGAACGAAGTTGACCAGTCACTACTTTTGCCCGGCACTACTTATCTGGTAGAAGCGGTTTATCCAGAAAATCGAATAGTTGTGCAGTATGAACAGGCTGCTTTTGTTCTACTCTCCGCCTATGACGAAGCTGGAGCAGAGCTCAGCTATGATGCTCTGCAAGATTTGGCGGACCGTATTGGTTGGCAAATTGCCCGTCGTTATCACTACGATTCTCTTCATGCTCTGGCTGACTCGGCAAGGGCTCTTTCGCGCGACCAGGAAGGCTTTGTTGTGCGCTTTCTTGATGGTTCAAGGTTGAAGATAAAGGGCGATGAATATCTTCGCCTGCATGCTCTTTTGTCGAAGGTCACACCGTTGGCTATCTGGGAAAAACTAGCGGCGGGCGATGATCTTGATGCCATGCGCAGAGATTTGCCAGAAGAATTCTGGTCTGATTTCGATCAAATACGTTCGCAGTTGGAAAATAATCTCGCTCAGTTGATCGATCGAGTCACTATATTCGCGCGCTCTGTCGATGGTCTTTCTGATAAAGAATTGGGCCTAAGGCTTGGTGAACTCGAAAGTGATATCCGTCCTTTCATTTTCTCTTATCGTAAGGAAGGAACACAGTTTCCCGGAGCAAGAGCAAAGGACTCTCTGTTTAGATTAATTCGGCCAGCTGGAAACAAATTGCCTGGTTATACGCCCTGTAGCGCTCTAGATCTTTTGCAAGATACTTGAGGCGATAGAGTACCGCATCGCAAGTAAATTTCGGATCCTGCTGGCTTTGCTGGTACCATATTTCTAGTCAGTCTTTAGGAAAGGACTAGTTTGTCAAATAACTCAGTGGTCAAAAACAAACGTCGAGTTTTTATAACGGGCTCGGCTGATGGCCTTGGTCATGCTGCCGCTAAAACGCTACTTTCTCAAGGGCATGAAGTCGTTGTGCATGTGAGATCAAAAGAGCGACTAAGCGCAGTCGACGACCTTGTGGATGGTGGTGCCATTGCAACTGTTGGCGATTTAGCTAACTTCAGTGAGACGCAAGACCTTGCTCAGCAGCTGAATCATCTCGGTCGTATGGACGCTGTAATCCACAATGCCGGTGTGTATAAAGGAGATGTAGCAGGCGTAAATGTCTTGGCTCCTTATGTTTTGACGGCACTAATGCATCGGCCGCAGAGGTTGATTTATTTAAGTAGTGGCATGCATACGAGCGGTAGAGACAAATTTGAAGATTTAGATTGGAATACTAAAGCTTCATCAGTTAGCTACTCTGATAGCAAACTATTGATCACTGCATTTTCTGCTGCAATTGCAAGAAGATGGCCGCACGTTTTTTGTAATGCTGTTGATCCAGGTTGGGTGCCAACCAAGATGGGAGGCCCCAGCGCTTCTGATGACTTGCGAGAGGGGCACCTTACACAAGAGTGGCTGGCTGTGAGTGATGAACCGGAAGCGCTGACAAGCGGAGGCTACTGGTATCACAAGAAGCGTACCGAACCTCACGCTAAAGTTTTGGATCCTGATTTCCAAAACCGCCTGCTGGAAAAACTAGCAAAGTCTACCGGGGTTGAACTTGAAGTTTAGTTCTGCTGCTACATAGACTGCGCTTAAGCACTAGCTTAAGGCTCTTCTAAATCGGAGGCCTTTAAAGCTTGCCCTTCTCTCAATAAGCGTTTGGCTGCCTTGCCTAGCGCGTGGTTGACATTTTTCAAGCAGTCCGTCTTTGATACCATGCGAAAGTCCATGTGAACGGAACTCAAGATTATGATCGATCCAGCTCTAATATCTCTAGTGGCGCATACCACCGCGAGCCGCTCTAGTTCGTTATCAAAGCTAGGTATGGCAGCCATGCGCAGTTGGGTGCAAGTGCTGCACTGTGCTCCCTGGTAGGGGCGGTGGCAGGTTTTGCAAATTAAAGCTTCTTTCGCTTTAGATGGTTCTGGGGCTGGTACATTTCCCCAACTACTGATTGATTGTATGTCAAATACTTTGTTTTGATGCTGATAGAGTTCTTCCATATTTTTTATGGTCCATCGCGTCTGCGGATGGTTTATGCCATGGGCTATGAGGTTTATTAGCAGGGCCTGCTTTAAGCTATCTTCTGACTCTTTCAGCTTGTTTTGCACACATTGGCATAGGGCGAGCTTGTTGAGGATAAACGACAGCTCGGGATGATCTAGCCCTAGAGCCGTTATCTGTTTATCTAGGCAGTCGTTGTATATCGATTCTGCATGGCTGAATTGCTTCTGCTGGTAATAAAGATCGCCTAGGTAGTCCAGGCATAAAGCTACGACTAGCAGAGATTTGCCTTTGGCCGCTTCGTCTATAGCTTGCCACATGAAGTTCTGCGCGTCTTCATAGTGCTGATTGGCGGCTGAATTCTCAGCGCAGATTTTCAGTAGTTCCCAGGTTTCAGGCACGCTATTTGTCCAGGCTTTGGTTTGCCATATATTTTAGCTGAGATGCTCTCTTAAGAATACTCCGGCAGAGCTGGTCTCTGTAACCTATCATTGCAATTAGATTGCAACCTTGCTGGATTACTACTGAATGTTGCTCGCGAAATACGCTGCGAAACAAAGTGCTCAAAGAACTTCTCTGTAAACCTGGCATCTGTGATGCTACGGTTGATCTGAAACGGAAGAGTTCCAATTGTCTTGCCAATGTGAGAACTCAGGCTGTGTAATTCTATAGCGTGCGAAATTGCCTTCGTGCAGCGAATAGATTTCTGTCTCCACGAGGCGGACAAATTGTTCTTGATCTTTCTTTTCGACCAAAATGGTCTGCGGTCGCGAAAGCACAAATCGGTGAGTCTGTTCTCTTCCTATGGCTTGCCTGACAACGTCGCCAACGATCTCCTTTATCGCCTTGGTGTACTTAAAACGAAACGGATCCGGTTCGCCGAGGGATTGAAGCACGGCTGCATATTGTTGCGCAGATCGCTCGTATGCCTCCACAAAAACATCTCTGAGTAATTCAACCCGGTTTAATTCGTAAACACCTAGCAGTCCTTGTGTATAAATGTCTCTAGGAACACCTTTGAACGCCAGTGGAATAAGGTTGTTTTTCACAAACGGAATGTTAGCAGCTAGACGCGATACTCTTTTATTTACATCATCGAAAGGTTGCAGATATGGCAAGTGAACCATTGCAAAAAATGACTGCTCGAATGGATCGTCGATCCGCTGTGCTGTGGCAAGAACTTGGTCAAAACACTCTTCAATCAATTGTGGTATCGCCAGTGGTAGGTAAACGGAATTGCTGATGCCAACCTCTATGCGTCTTAATCGGCCAGCCGCGTCCGGATTGGAAAGAAGGTTTTCGGCCAAGAAGCCGTGCAAGTTTTTAATAGTAAAACGATTAAATCCAATTGAGTCAGCGGAATCAACCATAAATTCAATCGCACCCTTATGGTTCATTATCATCTGAGTTTCAGTCTGTTCTTTTCCTTCTGCAGCTTGACCAAGTTCTATAAGGTTTTTCGTGTCGAGGACGGAATAGGTATTGCCTTCAAGGCGACTAGAGTTCCAAGAAAGGTCGATTAGTAGTCGGCTTAGAATTTTTCGCGCATACGTACCTGCTGGCTGTTCTCCGGGCTCAACTGTTCCGATCTTTTGAAGGGATATTCTCTGTGTCTTTGAAAGGTAATAAGTCTCATTGGGCTTATATGAGTCGAGAAATTCGCGATTGTAGCTTACTGGTCTTCGCTCTTCTTCTGGACGTGATATGAGCAGCTGCACTTCTTGTGCACCTTCTGAAAGTTGCAATGTTCGTTCAGCTAAGACGCCTGCTGCGGATTTTTTGATAGCGAAGTACTTTGCGCCTTTCCTGTCGCCATCAAGAACTAGGCGGCCTTGTTTGACAAGGTCTTTCAGCCATTTCTGTAAAGTACGTCGCGCAGCCCTTGGTCCGAACTGTTCGGCAATTGCCTTGAGGTTTGCACCGTCCGGATGCCGTGTGACAATCTCTACTATTTCATCGAGCTGTTTCTTGGGTTCTGGTTTTGCCATCGTCTCGGTTCTTCGAAGTTTTCGACAATGCGCAGTTTATATCAGTTTATGCGCTCTTATTGTGGAATTATACGCATTAATCGACCATTATGCGTATTTGTGTGGGCGTTATGTGCATTTATTGGTAAAATGACGCTGTTTTTAGTGGGATATGCGCACTTATTCCGCTTTATGCGCATTTAATAGCCGGTTGTAGGCATTTATAGCATTTGATATGCGCACTTATGCAAGTGCTATACCTGTTGACCTTGCCACATTATTTGAGCCAGTCGTTAGGAGTCAGCTGCCAGATTTGCACAACCGATTGATCTAAGTTCCTTTCCTCGATTTTGAATTCTTAGTTCTGTCTGCACCAAATATAGTGCAACTCTATCTCTCTTCTCTATTGCGCATGCATTTTATCTTTGATGCGGAAGATATTTCCGTGCGTCTCCATAACTTGAGATAAAGCAGGACATCCATATTCTTCCAGAGATGGCAAGGCAAGAACGCGCTCATCGCGCCAGTGGCTTAAAATGTCATAAGGTTTTGTCTGAATAACTTGAATGGTACTGAACGCGGTAGTTCTTTTCGATCTCTCCAAAATTCTTCAGCTGCAGCTGAGAGCATGTAGGGGCTGGCTGTAAATTGATTACTAAATCTGAATTCGCGATTTTCGTGAAGTTGCTCTAGATCTTCTACTGTTAGTTCATCGAACGGAAATGGGTAAATGAATTGTTCGAAGAATGGCTTACTGCTTGTATCGTGAAATGTGATAAGCTCGTCAATTCGCTCAGCTTGATCGTCGATATCCGGTAGTATTACTAGTTGTTGGGCTCGTGGAACGTCAAATTTAGAGGTTGTTACTAGCTTTGCTGCGGCTTCGGTAGAAAAATTTTCACTTGCTTTGAACGTGATATCTATAGTAGCAAGCTTTGTTTCATCGCGACTTTGTCGAGGCCTAGAGCCATTGCTTAGAGCCGGGCGAAATTCCACGCCAGCTTCTATTGTGACTGCCATCGGTGCCAGATAGATTTCTAGTTCTGGTGTCGATTGTGGACAATAGATCGCTACTGATACGACGTGTATATATTTTTCATCTGAGCTAAGGCGAGTGTAGTTTGTGTGGTAGTTCTCGCGTCTATACTTGTAGCTGTATTTGTTTTTCTTGAAATTAGCTTGTTTCAGTCTAGCGCCAATGGATTTCTCCAGAGCCACCATCGCTGGATAGTTGTCCACACCGTCTTTCAAATGTGTTCCTTCTTGTGATCGTTTCTATTTCTGAGTATTGCTGTTAACTCGTCGAAAGTTTCGCACCATAAGTTGTTCTAGTTTTCCTGGCCACATTTCGTGAACAGTCACGCCGCTTGGCACCTCAAGAACGTCAGTGCTTTGAAATTTGCTTTCAGGAGCCCTGATGACACAATCGTATGAAATGGTGCCGTTAAAATTATTCTGTAAGTGCAGCAGTGTACTATTCATTTTGCTGTCAAAGGTTAGGGATAGGTCAATTGAATTAGGTTTTCCGTGTCTCTTTAGCTCGCTGTCTGGGTCTGGAGAGATGCGGCGAGGATGTACTAAGCCACCTGCACTGGTGTCAAATTCAATAGAGGCTGTCTGACCGACGTCTAAGCAAACTGTACCTAGTTCTGTCTGCTTCCTAACTTCTAGCATTGAAACTAGTTTGTCCACGGCAGCAGGGAGTTGCTGCTCGGCCGCTTTTCTGTACCAGTTTAGGGCTGTTTCTTTGTCTCTATTTGTCCCTATTCCGTACTCGTACATTTCGCCAAGTTCGTATTGGGCGTTGTCGAAGCCCTGGTCAGCCGCTTTCTGAAACCAGCGAAGAGCCTCTTTCTCGTCTTTTTCGACACCTTTTCCGTAGCGACAATCTATGGCAAAGTTGGTTTGAGCTGCAGGATCTCCTTGCTCGGCAGCTTTCTTGCACCACTGCGCTGCTATTTTTGGGTCTTTGGCTACGCCGATGCCTTTTGAGTACAAGACAGATAGATTGTTTTGTGCTTTGGGATGACCTTGCTCGGCTGCCTTGACCAACCATTTGACACCTTGTTCATCGTTGATCGTGACACCTTTGCCTGTGATGTAGGCCATACCTAGATTGTTTTGAGCTTTTGCGTATCCTTGCTCTGCGGCTCTGCGATACCACAAGACTGATTGCTCTAGTTCTCCGGTTGCCTTGTCTAGGTCTCCAATAATGTTCTGCGCTGGCGCTATTCCTCTGGCCGCAAGGGGGGCTGCTATTTCTACTGCCTCAGCGAAGTCTCTTCTGTCGATAGCAGCTCTTGCTTGCTCGATCGCTTTATCGGTTGACTCTTCTGCAATGGCTGAACTTTGGCTTGTAAGTAGAAATACAGCAACGAGCAGGTGTTTATTAAAAGCAATTTTGTGTGGCAAGCGCTTCTCTCTTTTGTTAGCTGTCTAAACTTCTACGCAAAGATGGCTTTGTTGACTCTTTCTTGTCGTACCCAATAACTAAGGTAACTTGCCATTAAATGCCCTTTCTGGTTTGCAGCCTAAGGCGAGTCGCTACTGGTCGGATTATTGTCCGCTAGATGGGGCGGGGGGATTACTGTCTGTTTGTCTGCCTGCCTGTTTGTCTGTTTTACAAGCATCAATGTTTTGATACCGGAGGCAATGATGGCAAATACGAGAAGGCCTATGGTAATAAAATTGGTGGTTAAACTAGTCGGCGGAGTAGTTCGCGATTCGCCAGGAGTAGTTGGATTAACATAGATCTCTATTTCACCGCCTGGTTGAAATTCTTGTATAGCTAGAGTAGCCGTTCTGTTGTCAGTGAACTCTCCTGTGTAGTTCTCCTTGTTAAATGTGTAATGATAAACAACTATGGTATGAAGCTCTGGCAGGTCTTTGAGACTCATTACGGTCTCTTCAGACAGTTTGTCAACAACGCCTATAACTTTCGTCCATGTATTGAATTGGTAGTTTTCTAACATGTCACTGACGGTTGACCCGAGGCCCAGCAACAGCATGGCCATGAATGCAAGGTACATCCGCTTCTCTTTCCTTGGGTCCATGCCAGAATTCAAATTAGACATTTCTACTTGTGCTCCTTTTCTCGATTTCCAATCTGCGTATGACTTTGAGCTGCGATTGGAGAAGGCTTTGTACCGTCTGTTTGTGGAGGGTTGCTGTGTCTTTCGTTGTGGTAGCTCAACTGGTGGCGCCACTGTTGCGCTGATTTGCTCATAGCTTATACAGCAATTGAAGAACCGAAAACTGGATGCCTGGACCGCGTTTATGGTATGCCACGTCGGAGGAAGTTGTAAACGAATTTTGCAGGTCTTTGCTGCGAACTAGTACGCGAGGCGAGCTTGTATTTCCATACACACGCGATGTTTCCATAGTTTACCTGCACCAAATTTGGTATCTTCCAAAATGCTCTATTGTTGGAGGAGTTCCCCCGATGCACTAGTAAGTAGCTAGCTCAATTTCTAAAGATTTATGAGTGTCGCTAGAAGATGTAAGCGACTCGAGTTTTTGTTTCTTGGCTGTTGCACTGCCAATGTCGCTGCTGCCTTGCGTTGCTGATGCGAAGCCCGTTACGAAAAAAGCATACAACCAGATTCTTTTCTGTAGCAACTGTCTTAGGCTATATCAATGAAGGCGTTGTTGGCCTAGTCGACTCCGAACTTAGTTTCTTTTGCCACGTCTGGTATGGGACAATAGAATGAATGAATAATTAGCATTAGCCAGGCTTTCTATCAATGAAATCGCGCCGTAATTTCCTGTACATTCTGCCACTAATACTGGCGACAAATGTTCTTGCGCAGATGCCGAGTCACGCACTCAGCGACGATCAGCAACTTGTCGAACAAGCACGCGAGTGCATTGAAAAAAAAGAACTTAGAAAAGCCCTGTACTATATCGACTGTGCTCAGAAGTTGAATCCTAGAAATCGAACGATTTACTATAATCGCGGCCGCATCTTTAACAAACAAGAAAAATACAAAGAAGCCTTCGACCAGTTTACTAAGGCGATCGGCCTTGATCCAAACTATACCTCAGCAATTAAACGACGAGGTGTGGTGTGTATTGAGCTGAGGCAATACAAAGAAGCCTTGGCAGATTTTGACCACGCTCTCTCAATTGATCCCGCCGATCCGGAGCCGTATGCCGGACGGACGAGAGCCTACTGTGATTTAGGTGAAAACAAGCTTGCATTGAAAAATGTCGACGAGCTTATCAAGCTGGCCCCCGACCGAGCTAACTATGTCGTTCGTGCGCGAATAAAAATGAACTTACGCGATCATAAAGGTGCTATCGCCGATTGTACTCGTGCTGCCGCCTCCAATAAGAGAGATGATGAAGCCTATTTGCTTAGAGCACAGTGTCACGAAGCTCTCGGGAACTACAAATCAGCATTGGCGGACTACAGTCATATGCTTGATTTTAACAAAAAGGACGAGATGGCTTATCTGAAACGTGGCGATGTTCATTTAAAACTTGGTGAGGCGGACAAAGCAGTGGCTGACTATACTAATGCGATCAAATATTCACCGGAAGCAAACGCATCGATGTATCTGGCAAGAGCAATTGCTTATCGCAAAGCAAATAGAATTGATCTTGCGAAGGTCGACGAGACCGTGGCTGGAAAAATTTCTCGCGGCCAGTGAGGGTCTGCAAATGGGGCTTTGACATTGCCCTTTCTTTTATCTAGTAATTAAGACAAACAAACCAGCACCCAATAAGGTGCAACTCTATCAATAGAAAGTTTTTCTTCTAATGCCAATCTTTTCCGGGGAAAAGTTGGGATATTGTTGGGATGGGTTTTTCCAAAGTCCCGAAAGTCTTGGGCGATGAGAGACTCGTTCCTAAGCCCCTCGGTGTAAATGAAGCGTTTCAGTGAGTCTTCTCTCTATTGCACATGCATCTTATCTTTGATGCGGAAGATATTTCCGTGCGTCTCCATAACTTGAGATAAAGCCGGACATCTATACTCTTCCAGAGATGGCAAGGCAAGAACGCGCTCATCGCGCCAGTGGCTAAAGACCTGACCTTGTGCCAGAGCCAGCAGCACTTCTTCTTTCAAATATGGGGCCACTTAGACCGAGCTTTCTGGCGCGTTCTCCGTTGCTACGACCGTATGCATTATTCGACAAATCTTTGCGGGCATCTAGATAAAAGGGCTGACTGCCTGATCGGCCCGAGAAAATCGCTTCTGCGTATTCATTGGCACGGAATAATAAATCAGCAGGCAAGACGCCCAATTCAAAGGCAGCCAGTGCCGATCCGTAAGCATGCTTGAAACCATCAACTAATTGGCTGTGCACGTGCACATAAAATTTTGACCCTACTCGATGGTGCCATAACTATTTCTCTAGCATCCTTGACGCGATCCCTCGGATTCACCCCAATAACAAAAAGGCCAGTCGCTTAAGACCGGCCTTTTCAATGTTCTAAATGGTTGCGGGGGTAAGATTTGAACTTACGACCTTTGGGTTATGAGCCCAACGAGCTACCAGGCTGCTCCACCCCGCACAGCTATCTTACAACGACTTGATGGGATAATTCGAGGGGGCGGTCAAGAAATATCGTGACTAAGTGCTAATTTTGTCTGCCCAATTGTTCAATACTCAGACCAGTACAGGATTTCAAGCTATGAAGGCAGTGTTACAGAGAGCTTCACGTGCCAGTGTTACGGTGAACGGAGAGGTTATTAGCCAGTTTCAGTCAAGTAGTGATCATGCCTGTGGCTTGCTCATCCTTTTGGGCGTAGAACAAGGGGATGGTGAGGCTGACAGCGTCTACTTGGCTACCAAGGCCGCCGAGCTGCGTATCTTTGAAGATGAGAATGGCAAAATGAATCTTGCTCTGCAAGAAGCTGGCGGCCAGGTGATAGTTGTCTCACAATTCACCTTGCTGGCTGATTGGAAGAAAGGGCGTCGGCCGGGATTCACCCAAGCTGCGGCACCGGCTGAAGGCGAGAGGCTCTATCAGCACTTCTGTCAGGAGCTGCGCAACAAGGGTCTAACCGTCGGCACTGGGGTTTTTGGTGCTGACATGAAGGTTAGCTTGGTTAACGACGGCCCGGTGACGATATTGCTAGAAGCCCGTCAAGGCAAGCCCGTTTAATTGGCCTAAGTTCTCACTCTGCCAAACGCTACCTCAGCTAAACGCTTGTATGCAATTTGCGGTCTGACAAAATTGTGGCAAGTTCTTTGCGCAAAGTCTTTTGCACCACTTCAACAGGGTCGTCAGCTGCGATGGTCTGAAAGTTGTACTCTTCGGCCATGCGCTCATATTCAAAAAGAATCTGTGATTGATAGAGCTTGAACGACTGGTACAAGTCATTCGACATACCGATGTCTCGACCTGATTCATAGAAGTCGAGGCCACCGCGTGTGGTGATGATGCGGCGCAGAAGTGGCTCTAGGGGCATCTTTAGATAAACAACAAGATCGGGTTCCACGGCAAAGCTGTAAAGCTCGCGCACCCATGAGGGGTCTGCCCCTCTAACTACATCGCGGGCCAGAGCCGTATAGAAGTAGCGATTGGTAATTACAATGTGTCCAGCTTTCAGGGCGGGAATAATAATGTTGTGCAGGCGGTCTGCTAGGTCAGTGGCGTAGAGCAAAGAGAAAGTTATGGTGTTGAGGGCGTTTTTTTCTTTGGCCTTATCAATCACTCTGGTCATCAGTTGTGATGACTTCCAGTCGGTTCTGGTTACGCCATAACCTTCGATGTTCAGCCAGCTTTGCAATAGTTGGGCCTGGGTGGTGCGACCAACACCATCGGTACCTTCCAGCACAATGAGCTTGCCGGGGTATTCATGTTTTGGTCTTTTGCCGCTGCTAGGGCCTTTTTCAGTCATTGTCTTGCCTTAGTTTGTTAGCCTTAGTTCTCTAGCCGATTAAAGTGGTGGCGATTTCGCGGAAGAGCATCTGTTGTTCGTGGATTGGTTTTATCGCGGGCATAGTGTGGAAGCCATATTCGCTCACCATTTTGTCGTATTCATTGATGATGCGAGATTGGAAAATTTGAAAAGATTCCATGGGGTCTGCTGATAAGCCAACGTCCATGCCTGATTCATAGTAGCCAGGCATGCGGCTATTGGCGATGCGAGCTAGCGAAACTTCCACCGGTACTTGAAAATAAAAAGCGCCGTCGGGGCGAATGGAAAAACCGTAAAGGCTGCGTACCCAGTCAGCGTCAACACCGCGAGCTACATCCCGGGCAAAGGCTGTATAGCAGTAGCGATCGGCCAGAACAATGAGGCCTGCTTTTAGGGCTGGAATAATAATATTTTCCAGACGATCGGCAAAGTCTGTGGCATGTAACAGGCTGAAAGTAGTTGGAATCAATGAATTTGAGCGTTTCGCTTGCTTAATTGTCTTGGAAATTAGTACTGACGAATTCCACTCGGTAAATATTACGCTTTTGCCTTTTGATTCCAGCCAGTTGCGCAATAAATCGAGTTGAGTCGATTTGCCAGAGCCGTCTACGCCTTCAACTACGAAAAGCTTGCCGGGAAAGTTATGTTTGTTGTTGAGGCGCATACTTAAACGTGATTTACCTTTAGATAACTAAAGTAAGGGTCTCAAGTCGATTTCTCATGTGATCAATTTCACAGTGATGTTTGAGAACATCGCTATTATATAAGGCATTATCAGTACATTAGTAGTTTTAGTAGTTTTCGCTGTATTTAACCGATTATCAGGGTTCTCTATGTCTTCCAATTTGAAATCAGGCAGGGCTCAAGCTCTACTTCTGTCATTATCAGTGTCGATTGCCATTGGTGGGGAGTTAAGTGCCCTTGTTTCGCCACCTTCCGCCATGGCCCTTTCTTTGAAGATGCCTAGCTTTAAAAAGGCTAAAGATGAGCCTGCTGCTGATAGCAAGGCTGATCCAAAAGCCGCTAAGTCTACTAAGCCTGAGGCAAAGCCTGCAGAAGAGCCAGCCCCAGCGGTAAATAAGTTCCACTTTGGTTTTGGCAAGAAGAAAGAAGCGCCAGCAACAACTGAGCCCGAGGCAAAGCCAGTCGCTCCAGAGTCGAAGCCTGAAGCTGCGCCTGGACCACGCATCGAACCACAAGCTGAACCACAAGCTGAGCCACAAGCCGATTCACAAGCAGAACCTAAACCAGAAACTGAAGTTAAGCCAGAAGCTAATTCAGGCGCAAAGTCAGAGGCTGAATCAGAAGCGAGTACTGAAGCTGCCAAAGCCCCGGTTCCCGGCTCAAGCGTTGAGACTGGCGCGCCAGTGCCCCCTAGAACAGAACCACCCGAACCTTTAGAACAGAAAAGGCCTGCGGCCCCTGCCGCTCGTAACACCCCGGCTGCACCGGTGCCAGGTGGTGCTAAAGAAAACAGTGCTGAAGTAGAGAGTGCTGAAGAAGCACCTCGCACTGAGCCTCCTGAACCTATCAAAAAGGTTGTGCCAGCTGCTCCTAAAGCCGTTCCTCTTGAAGAAGACGCTGTGGATGAGCCGGCGAAAAAGAGCCCAGCCAAGAGTGTCGAGATGGCTCCCGATCAGGTCGAAGATGAGGCCGACGAAGCTGAGCCTGCTGCCGCTAAACCCAAGTCTAAGGCTGCCGATGCTGAGGACGAAGAAGAAGACGAGGCTGCGGCCGCCAAGAAAAAGCGCAAGTATCCGCGGCGCAAAGAAGACATCGATGACGCTGAAGAGATGGAAGAAAGCGAATATCGCGATGAACAAGAGAAGAAGAAAAAAGAAGCACACTTGCGTGAGCTTACTGCACCATCGGTGCCACCAGAGCAAAGAGATCCTGAGCCCCATTTGTTTAAGGCTCAGCGCTTAACTCGTCAGGGCAAATTTAGTGATGCTCTCAGAGAAATCAATATTGCTCTCAGTCTTAAGCCTATGTATTGGGAAGCTCAATATCAAGGAGCGCTTATTTTCCAATTGCAGGAGCGCAACAAGGAAGCAATTGAACGCTATCAATACATCGTTGATCGTCGACCCGACTATATGGAAGCTTTCATCAACCTGGGTTCACTTCTCGCCAAAGAAGGCGAGTACGAAGAGGCTGAAAATGCCTATCGTAAGGCCATTAATTTGCATTTCAATTCGATGTCGGCGCACTATAACTTAGCCAATTTGCAAATTAAGCAGAATAAGCTCAACGAAGCCTTGAAAGAGTTGAAGATTTGTCTGAAATTGTCGCCCCAAAATGCCTGGGTGCACAATAACCTTGGGGTTATCTATCTCAAGCGTAACTATCTTGAAGAGGCCGAAGAAGAGTTCACCAGAGCGACCAACTTAGAGCCAGCCAATAAAGCATTTTCATCCAATTTGATGTTGGTGAGAACCAGAAAGCGCAAACCGGTTCAAGTCTAGTTAATTTGTACGCCTAAGTCATTGGTCAGTTGCACTTCTAGCTCTTGGCCGGGGGCTAAGCTGACATTGTCTCCGGAGCGGAAAATAGCAATGGCTGAGCCACCAATGGCAGTGGCGATTGCTGGTGCGCCCAGGGTGGCAACGTTGGCAGCAATCAAGGCATTGCGGGCGGTGCCAGTTGAAGACAAGCCTGTGACGGCGCGGACGTTGCCTTCTACTCGGGTGCCGAAATTAGTGCCGGGGTCGAGCTGACCTTTTTGATTGGTCAGGCCTTTCTGAAATTCTAGAGCCGCATCGAGGGGAATAACTTCGCCAGAGGGAGTGACTATTTGTTCCAGGCGTAAGCCAATCTTGGCGGCTCGACTCAATAGTCTTGGTTTGGTAACCTCAAATACTCGACCGCGCACCAGGCTGCCTTTGGCTAGTAGAAGGCTGGTGCCATAGAACAAGTCGTCTTTTACGTGGGCTTCGAATAAATCGCCAGGGTTGCTAGCTTTGGCATCTACCGATGTTTCTAGCACAAGTTTAAGGCGGGTTTGCACCGGCAGAGAGGCGGAGGAAGCATCTGCTTTCAAGGCTGTGCCTGATCCTTGGTTATCTTGAGAGGAAATGCGCGAACCTGAAGCCGGGTTGTAAGAGCGGCTTGGTGCTGTGGCTGGCTGATTAGGTGGAAATTCAGGAACGTTTTTAGGGTCCATGGTTTCAATATGGCTAGTGCTCGCTTGAGGGGCATAGCGCGGCTGTCTTGAGTCTTGCCGGGCGATTGCCGCCGAGCTTGAGAAGTTAGCCCAGCTCAATAGATTCAGAGTTGCCGCTGTAAGAGCCAAGGCTCTAACTATCCGATTGTTTTGCACTTTCCACATCCCCTGAGAACCAAGTAGATTGTATTACCTTTTCTAGGCTATGACGAAGAGAGGCTAAGAAAGATTCCCGAGGATATCAAGTGCTTACCCTTAAGAACCTATCTACTAAGTTCTCGTAGTGAGGCAAAAGTTCGTCGAGGAGCTGGCTGCGCTCACTGATTAAGCTCAGTGGGGTATGCCTTTGAATTGTGGCTTCGCGAGCTTTGACGCGTTTAGTTGCTTCCTCTACCGTGCAGCCAATGAAATGCATTTCTACCTGATAGCCCTGATTTTGGACGGCTTTGATCAGGTCGAGATGTTTTCTATTAGTGGCGCTATGGTCAAAGAAAATGTTGCGGCGCTCCTCCACCAGCTTCTGTAGCAGGTGGTAGCCGACGGCCCGGGCTGGTAGCTCCCAGCGCTGAAAGGCCGCTTCAATGCCCAGCTTTTTGCAGTCTTGCTGGTAGCCTGTCAGGCTTTCCATCACCGTATCAAATTGCACGAGATTGAAAGATTTAGCGCTATTTAAAAATTGGCGGGTGTAGGTGGTTTTACCGCTGCCGGGAATGCCGCACATGTGAATGAGCAAGGGCTCTTCGCTCTTTGGGTTGCTAGCCTCTGCCAGTGCAGCTTCGATTAGCTCTTGGGCTTCACTTTTCAAATCGTGAGGCACATCGTCAAAGTCGATTAACTTGACGCCCTTAATCATGCTTTAGTGGCGGCACAAAGAAGGTCTTTAAGTGCAGCGGGGTCTTCATTCCAGCCTAAGAGTGAATAGTTTGTATGACCATCTAATACGCTCACTTTGCCGGTGCCCATTTTGAATTGCTTGCTTGCTACGCGGCGTTCAAATTCACCGGCAATGAGCTTGAGAAAATAGCGCAGCCGGCCATTGCTGCTTACCAGCAAGACTGTTTCGCCTTCGTGCTTTGCTTCTAGTTCGGCTACCAGTGACTGCACTTCAGCTGTTACAGCTGCTTCGCTCGAGGCCCAGTGGCAGCCGCTTGGCCAGGTGCTGCTGTTAATCCAATTTTTTAAACTGTCGCCAAATTTAGCGGCGATTTCATCATCGCTTAGCCCGCTCCAGTCGCCATAATCTAGCTCTGTCAGCCGGTTGTCGATTATGGGGGTAGGCTTGGTCGCTTGCTTGTCGGCTACAATCTCAGCAAATTTTTTAGTGCGTAGCAAAGGCGCGCAGTAAATCGCTGCTAAGGTTGTGCCCTCCAGGGCGGCTGCGGCCCGTTCGGCCTGCTCAAGGCCTGACTGCACCAGGGGCAGATCGTTGGCGCTGCCTACCCATGTAACTTTGTCGCCGGGGCCGAAAGTGTTGCCGTGTCTTGCCAGTATCAGTCGCATTTCTGTCTCTTTAGTTTGGGGCTAATTCAAAAAGTTCACCTTGAGCAGCAATTATTTCTTGCACTCTTGGTACATCGGTGGGGCTATCAACTGAGCCGTGGGTGCGGCCTTTGTAGTCGACGAGCACGACTCTAATGTCAATGCCGTTTTCTAAAGCGCGCAGTTGCTCCAGCCCTTCAATTTTTTCTAGATCGCCAGGGGGTAAGGCCAGGTACTCTTTGAGCGCTGAGTGAGTGTAAGCGTAGAGGCCAATATGTCTGTAGAGCGGTGGTTCGCCCTCAGGCAGGGTGCGCAAAAATGGAATGGGAGATTTGGAAAAATACATAGCGTCTAAGTGTTTATTGAAGACAACCAGGGTTCCACCTACTATGCCAGCGGCCTTCTGTGCTGCCAGGTCTTTATATTCGGCTAGGGAGATTTTCACTGCCGGTGTGGCAATGCGCACCGATGGGTCAGCTTTCATGGCCTTGATAACGTCACTCAGAATCCAGGGCGGGGTGAGAACGGCATCGCCTTGCAGATTGACGATGATATCGCCTGGGTTATCTAGCTGGTTTACGGCTTCAAAGGTGCGCTCGGTGCCGTTGGTGCAGTCGTGGCTGGTACGCACTACTTCAGCGCCAAAGCTCTTGGCGTGGTCTTCTATGCGGCTGTCGTCTGTGGCAATCACCACCCGGTCGGCTAACGATTGCTTGGCGATGCGCCAGGTGCGCTCGAGCATAGTTATGCCGCTTATTTTCACCAGCGGTTTGCCGGGGAATCTGGAAGAGTCATAGCGTGCCGGAATGACGATGATTGATTTCATCTGCTGCCCCTTGCCCCGGGCGATTGGCCCGGAAAGTTCTATCTTTTGAGCATTTAATTATACTCGATGATAATTATCGGCCTCAGTGGGGCAGAATGTCTGGGTGTACATGTGATGTCTAGTGCATACATACAGTGGGGAGTACTCATGGAACATAGCTCAGCCAGCTGCGATTGTTGCGACCGCAAGACCATGAATGCCCAGATTCGAGAAACCCTGGTGGCCTGTGAAAACGAGGTTATTGATGGCGCCCGTAAGGTCGTTAAGGGAGCCTCCGACCCATTTTCTGGTGTGATCAAGTTTCTAGAGGGGCGGCCCGAGGGGGCTTCGTTGCATGGTTATCTCGTCAATCGGGTGTTGATGGAGACCTTTGGCTCCAGAGATGAAATTCCTGGCTTGATTCGTGCCATTGCTTCCCATGTGCGCGAAGTGATTCGTCAATCAAATGTCATTAGCATTATTAATGAGCACCCCACAGCTGAGCGCTGGGGCACTTTCATTATTAAGCAGAAAGAGAAAATTAGATTTGAAGTAGGCCGTGAGAAAGACTGTCTGGTCTTGAAGAATATTGCTGGCTTGGTCGGCAGTGAACACGGTGTAGAATGTCCCCTTGAGAAAATTTTGGTGCAGAACGGTAAGCTTGTGGTTACTCTAAACATGGGCTTTCTTCATCCGCAGAAGGTGTTAGATCTCTAAAGCCGAAGATATTAAAGTATTTGCCCATCGTGGCGGCCGAGAATGGGCGCCCGAGAATACTCTTGCCGCTTTCAAAAATTGTTTGGAGCTAGGCGTAGACGGCATCGAGCTTGATGTTCAGCGCTGTGCCAGCGGTGAGCTGGTTGTTATTCACGATCAAGATCTTGGTCGCACCACCAATGGTGTGGGCTTAGTTTCTGATGTCACCTATGATGAAATTCATCGACTCAGTGCTGGTCAGTGGTTCGATATTGGTTATCGCAGCGAAAAAGTGCCTCTGCTCTCTGAAGTTCTAGATATGGTGGCAGGAAAGTCGATACTCAATATTGAGATCAAGAATGCCCCGGTTAGCTACAGCGATATTGAAGAAGAGCTACTGGCAATGCTCTCTGACTATAACCATAATGACAAAGTAATTATTAGTTCGTTCGATCACTATGTTTTGCAGCGTTTGCGCCAGCTCGATAATGATATTCAATTGGCTATGCTGGCTGATGCTATCTTGATTGACATGCCCAAATACGCCCTTGATTTAGGCGTTAACTATTTGCATTTGTGTTTCGGTTCTTGTCGTGCCGAGATTGTAGAAGAGGCTCACCAGGCCGGTCTTAAGGTGACCGGCTGGACGGCCAATGGCAGGCGCGCCTGGCTTGATGCAATTAAAATGGGTGTAGACGGCATAGTTACTGATGATCCAGCCGAGCTGATGGTATTGCTCGGTCGAGCCATGCTGCTTGACTGAAAGAATGATTGAATTTCTGCCGTCTAGGCTAAATAGCCTAGCTCTAGCGGGGCTGAATCTTGTCCAGGCCTTTTTGCGCTAGCTGCTTCAAGCGCAAGGGGGCGAGCCGGTCGTCTAAAACTCGGCGGTAGTGCTCGATGGCCTCGGGGTTGCGGCGCAGCATTACTGACGAAACAGCCATTAAATACTGCAGTTCGATGGCCGAGGGATTGCGCTCGTACAGGGTTTTCAGTTGCTTGAGAGCGGCTTCGTAGCGGCCTTCGCGAATATCTACCAGGGTTGTTCTGATGGGGCTGTCGGCCACAACGGTGAAAAAACTAGCTTCGTTTTTGCCAGCCGCTTTGCTTGCTGTATCTTGGTCTAAGAGACTATTCTTTTGTGTGCCGTCCGGATCTGCTGCACCGGCTGTACTTGTTGTACCGGCGGTGCCTTCTTCTTTCGCCAATTGCTGGGCTTTTTGCAGGGCTTCGGCCGCTCCTGGTGTGTCGCCAATTCCCGCCGCTGGCGCTGAATTTGGATCTGGGCTCAGATTTGGGCTTAGATTTGGATCTGGCGGGGCCGCATCGGCAGCGCTAGCTGCCTGAGTTGTGTTCAGTTCGGGAAAATCACCAACTCTAGATGGATTCGGATCATCAGGGCGGCCGAGGCCTTCAAGAGGATTGCCGCCATCGATTGCATCAGGTCGTGGGGGCAGGATGCTCTGAGCATTTGCCTGGCAGGCTATTGCTAAAGAGTAGCTCAACAAGCAAGCGCTCAGCCTAAGCCTGATTGTTTGGCGGCTTTCGTTTGTAGAAATACTCTTCCACATAAAAACTGACCTAGCGGGTATTTTGGCGTACCAGTTTAGAAACACCTGGTATTTCTAGATATTTGCCCCGTAAAGACTGCACAACACCAGCAATAACGGCAATGAGATAAACAAACTGAACTGCCTGCATGGTGAAAACCAGGCCGGTTCCAAATATCCCGCTGGCGCCAGCGGCGGCGGGTCCAAATAGTCCAAGAATGCCGCCCAGGGTGTTGCCTAGAGCACTGCCGGTCCAGGCAATGAAGGTATTGAAAATCGACAGTAAGATCGCTTGGACAAAGTGAAAGCGGAAGAACATATTTTTGCTGTAACGGCCATTGGCGATTACATATATGAGACCAGCAATGCCATAAGTGAGGTAGCTCGCTGCTGACATCACCTTCATCATGGTGTCTGAATTTTGTTGAAGTTTAGGTTGAAACTTGGCTGGCATGGTTGGCTCCACCGGTAATGGTCTGGTCTTGGCGCTGTTTTTCTGGACAATTTCATTTTACAGTGTATTTATCAACCCTACTGGGGTGAAAGATCGCCTAAACTGATTGACTGGCTGTATTTAGGGAACATTTAATGGCAGATATGTCTGACCATGAGCAATACCAACGAATAATTGACCTGCTTTCAGCTAATGAGCTGGAAGACGTCATGGAGCGCGTGGGTAACTTGCTCATTACAGTCAGCGGCGCCCAGTCTGCGGCGATTTTGATGTGGGACGCCGACCTCGATACTTTTGCCGATCGCGCCTATGTGGGCGACAAGCAAAAAGATTTGCGGGCCCTTACCGATGCTTTTGTTGAGGCCTATGACATTGAGGGCTTTGATGCCGGTGATGTCGAGCTCAAAGTGGAAGATCTTCTCGAGAACGAAGATATTACTTTGCCGGCCTCTTTGCTGAAAAATCTTGGCGATGTTTATCTTCTGACGGCTATCAATCAGGGCGAGCGTCGAGCCTTCGTGCTCTTTACTGGTGCTGAGTTGCCTGATGTTAGTGCCGTGGAAGAGGCAATTGCTCCCTATCCTATCGCTCTAGCTTTGGCGCGGGGCTGGGAAAGCAAAGAGCTGCAGCGCGAAAATGAGCGGCTGCGTAGTCAGTATGAAGAAATTGAAGACAAGACCAGCAATATGGAAGAGCAGACCCGCAAGCTCATCCACGACATCACTGCTCGCGATGCCATTCGCATGAAGCATCTTGAGCGCGAGCGTCTGGTTTACTGGATTAGCAATGCTGTGCGCAGCTCAGTGCATATCAAAGAAGTGCTTGATACCACGGTTGAGAAAATTGGTGCCACCTTTGGCGTTAGCCGTTGTCTTTTGCTCAGGCCGCATGACAGGCTAACCGAGCTTGATGTTTTTGAATATACTCAACTCAATGTGGCTTCGGTCAAAGAGATGTTTCACAGCGACATGGGCCGCGATTTCACCATTAAGGCTCTGAGTAAAGAGACTCCTGAGAATATTGAAGATCCAGATCATGACGATCGCACAACTTATGATCGGGGATTTTTGAAAGAAATGTCTTTGCGCAGTGGTTTGATTGTGCCTCTGGTTATGCGCGATCAAGTGCTTGGTGCGCTCTTCTTGCAAGATACTACGGTCAGTCGCGACTGGAGTATTGATGACATCTCTTTGATTGGCTCGCTGGCCGACAACCTCTCGGTGGCTATTGAAAATGCCGAGCTGCACCAAGAGCGTGAGCGGCAAGCTGTGATGGACGGCCTCACTGGGGTCTTTAATCGCCGCGCCTTTACTGAGGCTTTGCACAAAGAGTTTGAGCGAGCCAAGCGCTATGAGCATACTTTGTCATTGATTATTGTTGACCTCGATTTTCTCAAGAAGATCAACGACAATTTCGGCCACATGGCTGGTGATGAAGCTATTCGAGCCATTGGTCAGGTGCTGCGCCAGTCTTCTCGCTCTATCGACTTTTGTGCCCGTTATGGTGGTGAAGAGTTTTGTTTGCTCTTGCCCAATACCGAAATTGATATGGCCGAGCAGCTAGCTGAGCGTCTGCGCCGCTTGATTAATGAAATTGAGGTAGAAGGCTATGGCAATATCTCTGCCAGCTTAGGTGTGGCCAGCTTCCCTCTTCATTGTGATTCGGCCGATGATCTGTTCCATAAGGCAGACGAAGCGCTTTATTGCGCTAAGCAAGGTGGTCGCAATTGTGTCAAAGTCTCTACGGCACAAGGCTCTGGCCATAAGTCTGGGGCGTCCGAAAATACAACTGAAATTACATCAGAAGTTGCATCTGGGGGTGCCCCTGATAGCACTCCTGAAATCGTCACAAATTAAGTCTTAAAGCAAAATGTAGTCAGGTTCGCTTTTTACCTGGCAAGGTATAAAGTGAAGTAAGAGCCGTCTTTACTGAAAGGGAGAGAGCCCACTGTGAGCATCATCGATAATGTCATCAATACTGTTACCAAAGAGGTAAACAAAGTTCAGTCTCGGGCCCAAGAAGGTATTCAGGCATTCAACTTAGCTAATCAAATCAAAGAGTTAGAGCGCAAGAAGCACGCCAAGATGGCTGAGATTGGTCGCCTCATCTTTGATAAGCATCAAAACAACAAAGACGTCAGCGAAGACTTGTTGAAAGAACGGTGCAGCGAAATCTCGGCGATTGATCATGAAATCTCTGTGCTTCAATCAGAGCTAGATCAAATCAAGATTAATCATGATCCCGATGCTACGCCTTCGCAGAAGGCTGAAGCTAAGGCTGGTTACAGCACTTCGGCTGGGTTCAATTGTCACAGTTGTGGTGCACCGGCTAATCGTGAGAAAGCTTTCTGCCCAGCCTGCGGTGAGTCTCTCAAGGCCTCTGATGAAGCCGAGAAAGATAGCAAGAAGCCGAGTGCTGGCACTGACGAAGTTGAAGTTGAGCCAGAAGACGATTTGCCCCATACTCCAACGGTCTAGCTTTTGGTCGCAAGTCTTAAGTCAATGCTTAAGTTAAAGCTCATTGCCGAACAACCAGATTATTCTAATAAAAGAAATTGAACTTTTATTCCTTCCAGGGCGTCCAATACTATATGGATAACTCTTAGGAAGTCATGAAGTTAGTTCTGAAAAGTTCGTTTGCCGTGTTATTGCTTGCAGGTAATTGCCTGCCTGCATTGGCACAGCTTCGCTCTGAACCGGAGTCTTCTGCTCCTATCGGGCTTACCGATCCGCCGGGCAGTGCTTCCCTCGACCAGCTCTATCCTGAGCCAAAGGGCGGTGCCCCCTTCTCTTCCAGTACTCCTGATATGGTCTTGACTGGTGCCGAGCTAGATAAGGCCCGTTCCATTTCGTTGGGCCAGATTAATATGTCTGAGCTTTTGCCCATAGGCCGCGGTAAGTTGCCGCCAATTAAGCTAGAAGCAGCCTACAACGAGCAGCTAAGTCTTAAGCAAGCCTTGCTTTACGCTCTGGGCAACAATTTGCCCATTCGTATTTCTCAAGCGGGCTATGACGCCCAGCGCTATCAATTTCTAGGTTCATTAGGCAACTTCCTGCCTGACTTTACTCTCACCTACAGGGGCCAGCGCACAGATACTCAGCGCGGTACCGGTACTCCATTTTTTACAAATTCGGCAACGATTCGCTATCCGCTCTTTCAGGGCGGCGGTGTCTTGTTCAATTCGTTGGCGAGTATGAATCGGGCAAAGGCTGGGAAAAATGCTTTTCATGCCAGTATCAATGACACCATGTTTAGTGTCTATCAAAAGTACAATGACTTGCTTCTCGCTCACTTACTGTTGCGTATTCGGGTCAAATCAGTAGAACTTTCGCGGGCTCAAGTGGCGCTCAATCAGCAGCTCAAAGATGCTGGGGTCGGCACCAATTTTGCTATCTATCAGTCTCGCACACAGCTAGCTTTAGACAAGCAAGCCTTGCTGCAACAGCAGGTTGCTCTCAGGCAAGCGGCCTTGCAGCTTGCCCTTTTGCTTAATACTAATATTGCTATCAATTTTTTGCCTGAAGAAGAAAGAGTAAGCGAAGCCAAGCTTTTTTCTAGTCAAATAGATGTTAATAAGCTTGAGAGTGCTGCTGCTAAATATAGACCAGAGCTAAAGCAATTTGAATTTCTTCGCCGAGCTGCCGACCGCAATATCCAAGTGGCCGCAGCACCGCTCTATCCCACATTCCAGTTCTTTACTACTAAGACCGTGACAAAATCAGGTGGAAGTGGCGGCAGTAACAATAACTTGAGTGGTTCTACTGTCATTATTCCTACCGGTGGAAATGGTGGTGGCAGTATTGGTATCAGTGGTGGTGGTGGTAGGTCTTTTAGTGCTGGCTTCGATTTGAGTTGGAATCTCAATGGTTTTGGCGTCGTCGATGCTGGTAATACTCTGGCCGCCCGGTCCTTGGCGCGGCAAGCGATGCTGCAGTCGAATCAACAGATAATTACGGTGCTGCAACAAGTTCGCAGCTCTTACCTCAATATGCTCACAGCCGAAGCTCAAGTCGATGTCGCTGGTGAAGCTGTGGTTTCAGCTACTGAGCAACTGCGTCTTGCTAATTTGCGCTTGCGTTATGGGCAAGGTATAAATCTAGAGCTAATTCAGGCTCAGCGCGAATATATTAACTCCCTAACCCTTCAGGCTCAGGCTATCATTGCTTACAATGTATCGCAGGCACAATTATTGCGAGATACCGGTCTAATATCTGTAGCTACCCTTACCGCTGAAGCCAGGCCGAATTTATGACCATTCAAGATTCTACAAGCAGTCTTCCCCTCGTGAGTAATTCGATGAAAGCAGGCGGTCCCGAAAAACAGAAGCCGAAAGTTTTGATCTGGGCTGCCATTGCCCTAGCTATAGTGGCTGCTGGGGCTTACTATTTCTTCTTCGGTCAAAGTAAAGTTGATAGTGATTGGAAGAAGAACACGGTGCAGGTGAAGCGCACTGAAGCCGATATCACGGTAGTTGCTACCGGCATAATTCGCCCTGAGCGAGAAGTTAAGATCAGCCCTAAAACTACTGGCCTGCTTAAAGAATTGCTAGTGCGCCAAGGCGAGCGGGTCAAGCGCGGCCAGCTTTTGGCACGTATGGACGACAGCAATTTAGTCGGTCAGGCTGAGTCAGCCAAGGGCGCATATCTGGCTGCTCTAGATAACTATGAAAAAATGAAAGCTGGTAATAGACCGCAAGAGGTCGCTGCTTCTTTCTATCAGGAACAGAAGGCCCGTCAAGGAGTCAATAATTCTGAGCGCAATATCAGTAGGCTGAAAGCACAGATGGAGGCTACACGCGCCACATTAGCTCGCGACGAACAGTTTGCTCTCACCCAAGCTTTCTTGGCCAATAATGGTGCTATTTCAGATCAAGATCGCATTAATGCCCAGACACAGGCCCGCGTCTCGCGCTCAAATTTGCTGGCTGCTGAAAGTGAATTGGCCCAAGCACAAATGGCCAAGTCGCAGAGTGAGACTGATCTCTCTACAATTAAGCAGCAGAATAACATGATGAAATCGGGCTTCAGAAGGGAAGATATTGCTGCAGCTCAGCATAATGCCGCTCAAGCCAAAGGGAGTTTGACTCAAATTGAAAGCCTGATGCGCGACACTCGTATTCTTGCTCCTTTTGATGGCATCATTACGCAAAAATATGCTGATGCTGGTGCAATTGTTACTCCTACTACTTCTTCCTCCACTACTTCAGCTACATCTAGTTCAATTGTGGCTTTGGCTGGGCGCTTAGAGATGGTGGCGCAAGTATCTGAAGCCAATATTACTAAAATCAAAGTCGGTCAGGCGGTAGAGATTACTGCTACGGCTTCACCTGACAAAGTCTTTCATGGCCGGGTGACACAGATTGCTCCGGCAGCTATTGTCACTACTAATGTTACTACTTTTGAAGTCCATTCCGCTTTGCTGGAACACGCTGAAGATGAGCTTCTTGCTGGTATGAACGTCAGTGCTACATTTAAAGTTGGTCACGAAGATAATGCTTTGACCGTACCGGCTGTTTGTGTGGTGTCGAGAAAGGGGCAGGCAGGAGTATTCGTACCTGATGCTAAAGGCGAGCCGCAATTCAAGGAAATTAAAACAGGCGCTTCCTTGGGCCGCACTGTCATTGTCTTGTCTGGCTTGAAAGAAGGCGATCTCGTCATGAAGGGCCTGAACAAAGCGCAGCTAGGAGCGGAAGGCTATGGTGGTGCTGGTGGCCGAGGTGGTCGCGGTACGGGTGGTGCGCCAGGCGGTGGTGGTTCTGGTGTTTCCACTCGTGGCTTTGGTCGCTAAATGGGTCTTGCTGAATTATTCTTGATTGCTTGGCAGGGCATATTGAGCAATCGTCTGCGCAGTGGCTTGACGGTGCTTGGTATCGTCATTGGTATTGCCTCTGTTATTACCCTTATGGGTATTGGTGAGGGTGCTAAGCTCGAAGCTGAAAAACAAGTGCAGGCACTAGGCGTCAACCTAATTTATATCAGGCCCGGCTCCAGTGGTACTTCTGGTGTCTCCATGGGCCAAGGCACAGCGCCTACTCTTACCTATGAAGATGTACTTGCCATTAAAGAAAATTGCCCCGCTGCCGAAGATGTGGCAGCCCAATATACAAGCTCTTTTCAGATTCAAGTGGGCGAGAAAAATACTTCTACGACTGTTGTCGGCACCGATCCTTCATTTCCTGATATTCGTAATTTCCATACTGCTCAAGGGCGCTTTTTCACGCTGCAAGAGGCTAACGATAGTGCTCGGGTTTGTGCCATTGGTGACGGTGTAGTTGAAGATCTTTTTTCTGGTGGTTCGGCTATTGGCAAGAAGATGCTGATTCGCGGCGAGCTATTTACAGTCGTGGGTGTAATGGAACATAAAGGCGCTAATGCTACCGGTGATCAAGACGATCAGGTTTTCATTCCGATTCAAACTGGCTATTCTACTCTGTTTGGTTTGAATCTCGTTTCTGGTCGAGCCGTAAAAAGTATTTTGGTGCAAGCTAAAGCTGGTGAAGACTTGCAGGCACAATTTCAAATTACTAACTTGCTTAGGCTAAGACACAATATTCAGTCACCTGATGGTGATGACTTTACCATTCGCACGCAGATGGATATTTTGCAGACGGCTCAATCTATAACTGGTGTATTTGCTCTTTTACTTGGTGCCACTGCATCTATTTCATTGTTAGTTGGTGGCATCGGTATCATGAATATTATGCTGGTTTCGGTGACTGAGCGCACTAGAGAAATAGGTATTCGCAAAGCCATTGGTGCTAAATTTCGCGATATTTTGATGCAGTTTGTTTTTGAAGCGATTATACTTTCTCTTACCGGTGGTATCTTAGGTATCTTACTTGGCCTTGGCAGCGCTTATTGGGTTGGTAGCTTGGGCCAGTGGAAAACCGTTGTCACGGCACCGTCAGTGGTGCTTTCTTTTCTTGTCTCTTTGGGCATTGGCTTGTTCTTTGGTATTTATCCTGCCCGCAAAGCGGCTTTGCTTGACCCGATTGTGGCACTGAGGTCAGAGTAAATGACTAGCTTAATAGACTTGCGTTCTATCAATCGTGTCTATGAAATGGGTGGTGAGTCGCTCTATGCTCTAAAAAATCTTACCTTGTCTATTGATACTGGTTCTTATGTTGCCATCATGGGAACTTCGGGTTCGGGCAAGTCGACTTTGATGAATATAGTTGGTTGCTTAGACCGCCCCACTTCTGGTTCTTACTCCCTTGATGGGGTTGATATATTGCGCTGTAGCGATGACCAATTGGCCGAGGTGCGCAATGCCAAAATTGGTTTTGTCTTTCAGCAGTTCAATTTGCTGGCTAGTATGACTGCCATCGATAACGTTATGCTGCCTATGGTTTATGCCGGAGTGCCGAAAGTTGAGCGCTATGGCCGAGCTGTGCAAGTACTTGAACAAGTTGGTCTTGGCAGTCGCCTCAATCATCGTCCTAATCAATTGTCTGGTGGGCAACAGCAGCGTGTTTCTATCGCTCGCGCTCTGGCAAATAAGCCGAGTATACTGCTCGCGGATGAGCCCACGGGCGCCCTTGATAGTCATACTGCTGAAGATACGATGCATTTGTTCAATGAATTAGTTTCACACGGTATCACTATCATTGTCGTTACCCACGATCAAGATACAGCTGATCACGCCAGGCGCATTGTTCGAATGCGCGATGGTGAGATTTTAGATGATAGTGATTGTTGATGATACTGTTTGTAGTTGATAGCGATTCTAATAGTTCTGTCGCTACCTAGTGCACAGTGAATAGCAGCCAGTTCGCTAAGAAATAGACAAACAGAATTGCTATGGCGTCTCCGGCAAGAAATAGCAGTCTCTTCTCGGCGCGATAGGTCAATGAAATAACGACAATGGCCATTGATATTACAGCTGTTAGCGCTGTCAGTACGTTCAGTTCTGAGACCGAACGCAAGAGTGGTGCTTTGAGGTAGCAGACGTCGATTACAGCTAAAATCACCACATTAAAGAGATTGCTGCCAAGAACATTGGCTACCGCCATATCGAACGCTCCTAGCCTTGCTGCTGCAAGTGAAACAGTCACTTCAGGCAAGGAGGTTGTAATGGCGATGAAACTAGAACCAATGAAGCTTTCTCCCCAACCTGTAGATTTGGCTATGCGTTCACCAAGCTCAGGTAAGAAGCAGGCAGCAACCACAATTAGCAATGAATAGAAAGTGAAAAACATAATTGACTTAGGCAAGGTGGCGCCTGGTTCGGTTGCTTCGGCTAGCTCGCCAGCAAATTCTTTTACCCGCGTTTGCTCGTAGGAGTAAATTAGTTTCATGGCAATGAGGTAGACGATAACGAAGACAATACTGAGGGGATCTATTGAGTTGAGACTAGTCAATATTGGTAAGTGTTTGCCAAAGAGAATATCGATAGCGGCAAAGCTCACCAGTACTATGCCGAAACCGGCAGATAGCATGTGACCTTGGTGCACCATAAGCGATACAGGTCTTTTTCTTGAAACCAGATCTAAGCCCGCGATAATGAGCATGTTGAACATGCAGCTGCCCAGCGTGCCGCTCACGGCCATGTCAGGTAGGTCGTTAAGGGTAACGGCCGAAATGCCAGTAATTAATTCGGGCAGAGAGGTAATGGTGGCAAGCAAAATCAGGCCGACCCAATTGCGACCGAGGCCTGTCTTTTCGGCAATGACATCGCCGTGGCAAGTCAACTTTGTACCGGCAAACATAATGACAGCGGCGCAAAGAGCAAATTCTATCCAGAGGTTTGACATGGTGTTAGACCGTCGCTATTGAGGTCTCAAGGATAGCATTGAAATTGAGGGGCAATTGGCCCTTCTGTTAGATTACCTGGCCAGCTGGGCAGGTTTAGGGTAGGGCAACAGTTCTTGAGGCCCACGAGCAAGAAGCAGATTTAGGCACCCCCTGAAAGTGATTGCAGTGGCCCCGACAAGAAGTGTCCAGCATTATGGCCCCAAAACAAAGCAAGCAAAATATACTGATTTTAGGTGGTGGCTTTGCCGGGGTGAAGTGCGCTCGGCGGTTGCGTCAGCTGCTACCTGAAGAGCGCTATAACATCGTTGTTTTTAATCGTGAAAATCATATGGTTTTCCATCCGCTCCTGGCTGAAGTCGCCTCTGCAGCAGTTCAGCCCAAAGATGTGGGGGCGCCTCTGCGGCAGCTCTTGCAGAAAGTGCAGTGTCGCACTGAAGATATCTTGAATATCGATCTAGATAATAGTTTGGTTGAGTATGAAGCTCATGATGGCAAGAGACGCCAGATGAACTACGATCAAGTGGTGATTGCTTGTGGTAATGCACCCAATTTAGCTCTTGTACCGGGTATGGACGAGCATGCCTTTGGTCTCAAGACTATTGGTGATGCCTTGGCTCTGCAGGCTCATATCATGCAACAGTTAGAGAAGGCCGAGGTTTGCGACGATATCGATCGCAAGCGCTGGTATCTATCGTTTATTGTTGTTGGTGGCGGCTTTAGTGGTGTTGAGGTGGCTGGTGAAATCAATGATCTTTTGCACAAGAGTCTGCGCTTTTTTGAAAATATAAAGCCTGAAGATATCTCTGTTGTGATCATTCATTCACGTGATCAAATTTTGCCAGAAGTGAGTCAATCTCTGCGTCTTCGCGCTAAGGCAAAAATGGAAGAGGCGGGGGTGAAAATTTTTCTCAATGCCCATGCTTGTCGTGCCACCCCGGATGGTATTGCTTTGCGGGACGGCCGAATACTGCCTGGCGGAACAATTGTTTGCACAATAGGCACCAGCGTTTTGCCCATAGTAGAGCGGCTCAACGTGCAGAAGCAGAATAATCGTATTGCCGCCCAAGCTGATATGAGCATACCGGGCCATGCTAATGCTTGGGCCATTGGTGATTGTGCTGCCATAGTCAATGCTCTAGACGAGCAGTTGTGCCCCACCGTAGCACAGTTTGCTGAGCGCCAGGGGGTGCAAGTGGCCGACAATATTGCTCGTCGTTTGCGAGGGCAGGGTACTAAACCTTTTTCATTCAAGATGCAAGGACAGTTATGTTCGATCGGCGGTCGCAATGCTATAGCCGAAATTTCAGGTTTGCATATCTCTGGCTTTATTGGCTGGTTCATATGGCGCGGTGTCTATCTGATGAAGTTGCCTTCGATTTCGCAAAAAATCAAAGTCGGCCTTGAGTGGGGCTGCGACTTGATTTTTCCTCGCACCCTGGCACACTTGAGGGCCGATCCTAGCAAGCGAGTTTCTCGGGCGTTCTATGCCGCTGGTGATTTTATTTTCAATCAAGGTGACGCTGCTGCTGAGTTTTTCATGATCGAAGAAGGCGAAGTGGAAGTTCTAAAATTACCTGAGCTTAGTACTAATAATGCTGGCCATAATACTAGCGGTGATACTAAAAATAGTGACTCTGAAGTGGTTGCTGTTCTTGGCCCCGGTGATTTCTTTGGCGAAGCAGCCTTGCTCAATGATCGACCGCGCAATGCCAGTGTCAGGGCTCGCACTGATGTAGAAGTAGTGGTTCTTGGTCGCAGTATTTTTAGTCAGATTTCTCTGGCTCTGTCACCTTTGCGCGATGCCGTGGCCAAGGCGGTACAGCGAAGAGCGTCACCTAAAAGCCTTGATGAATACAGGCATGTGCTTGGAGCTATTTCTTTAGCCTCTGTCACCGATGCCCTTCCGGGGGCACCGTTGCAGCCAGAAAGTACGGTGGAGAATGCTATTGAGCGCATTAATAAGCACCGTTTAGATTTTTGCTGCGTCGTCAATAAAGCGGGGCTTTTAGTCGGCATCGTCACTCGTTCTGACTTGCTCTCTGCCATTGACGTGGCCACAGCTATTCAAGATAAGAAAGCGGCTGAAATTACAGTGAAAGAAATTATGGTCAAAGATCCGGTGGCCATTACCCTTGAAGATACTACTCTGCTAGCGCTCTTAACTATGCGTGAGCACGGCCTCAAGCGGGTTCCCGTGCTGGAAAGCCGAGCTAACCGTACGCCCAAAGGCTATGTGCGCATTGAGAATATTATGGATCGTGTTGTGCGCGATTTAGGTTCAGACAAGCTAGTTGCCTCAAGCACGCCCATGACCCGCGAAATTGATTTTCCGAAATTTGATACTTAAGTCTTGCAACTAAAATCTTGCAACTAATAGCGGTATGTAGCAGCAAGGCCTCTCTCTGTGGGCATGCGCTCAGATGGTACGACAACAACTTCACCCTTCATTCGCAGCACTACTTCAGCGATGTCATCAATAACGTCGCCGACCTCAGGATGATCAAGATCTCCGAAATCTATCTCGCCATTGCTATCGAGTTTGCCGGCAACTTGCCGATCTGCTTCCACCAGCAATACACTAACACGACCTGCTTTGGCTGCTTGAGCTACTTGAGCAAGATCGTCAGAGCCTAAGTCTTTTGAGCGAGCAGTCTCAAATGTATCAACCAATTTTTTAAGTCGTTCAATAAATAGGGGCTCGATTTTCTGCCAAGCTTGCTCGCGCAATTGCTCAAGACTCAAAGCCTCGGGATTGCTATGAATGCTGTCCTTCATCAAAAACGGATTGTGGCTAATATCGTGAAAAGGAGTATTGTGCTCGGGGAGAGCGACTAACATCAAGGGCAGACCACTTGGTGCTGAGTGATGCTCTAGAACGGAGCGGTCAATTACGCGAAAGAATCTTTCCATATCAATATCAACTTCATCTTTTTTGCCACCATGACCGTGATGCGAAGCTCCACCACCACCGTATGAAGCAACGGTGAGATGAGGTTCTGTCAATTTTTCGCCGAGAGCTTCAGTAATGGTAGCGGGGACATTGGTTAATTCAACGGCATCCAATGCATCCCGGTTGCCTTCATATAGTTTCGCCTCATGACGGCTCAAGCAGAGCAATTGATAGCGATCCGCTGATTGCAAGATGCGCAGAAGTGGTTTGATGTGAAAACTGTCTGAAACTACTAGCAGCTCAGCGACTGTCCGCTGTAGCTCAAAAACCTGGAACATGCCTGGTGAGGATAGAATGGCTAGCCCATCAGTGCGGTGATTCCAAAAATGATCGTCGTGAGCTAGTGCTTGAAACTTCTCCATTGTGGCCGCGATTTCTCTGGTGGAGTATTTTTGCTTCAATGAATTTTCCAATTCGCGCAAAAGATTGCGATAGCGAATTGGATCTTCTCGTGTACCTGGCACATGCCTGTGGGTCGGTTGATAGAGCGAAATGCAGGGTGACTGCTGCTCAGCAAATAGCTGAGTTAGATGTTCAAGAGTAAGCTGATTCATGAGAAGCTCCTCGGGCTAGATGAGGGAACAGCGGCCAGAGTTAAATTCGCTAATTAAGACAAGATTGATTAAATTCTTACGTTCTTACCGCAGTCAGGGCAGAAGAAGAAGGATGGTGCAATCTTACTTGTGCAGTGTGGGCAGACACGCAGAGTCACTTCTTGATCGGTTGTGGGATAGCGGCCGGCCATGATTTCTTTGAAGGCTTTGGTTTCAGACCAGGCTTTGATTTCTTTGGCACGGAATACAGGAATAGGATGGGATTTGAACAACTCTTGCATGAGTTTGTAGACTTTGTTCAGGGTGCTGTAATCCATTTCTTCATAGCTATCGGCTTGCTTGAGAAATTCCTGGCAGCTCATTTGTTCAAACACTGTTTTGGAACCAGCTGAGAGTTTCATGTGGGCATTGAGGCAGATGCTCACGTCTTGGGCCACAAGCAACTCCGCTCTATCGGCTGTCATCTCTGATTTGCGCGACCAATCGAAGAGGGCAATTTGTAGGGCAATGTTGGCTAAGCCGCGAATTGGAACCACCATATCGAAGACAGTGATAATCATCATTGCTAAGCTGCGATAAAGCACGTGGCCAGCCTTAACGTGACCGAGTTCGTGACCAAGCACAGCCATAAGCTCTTGGTCGTCGAGCAAGTCAACCAGACCAGACTGAATAACAATAAATGGTCGCTCTACACCAAAAGTGTAAGCGTTGACAATGGGGCTTGAAGCAAGAAAGAGATCGGGCTCATGTACGTCGAGAATTTCGCAAGCTTCTTTGAAGAGCTTGTACACTCGGGGGCATTGCTTGGGGGTGATATGAACAGCACTGCCGAGCAGTTGCACGCGCATAATTTTTTCCCAGCCCAGCTCAAGCATTTTGCGCACTAGCTTATCGAGTCCTGGAATCTTTCTCAATGCTTCCAGAGCCTGCCTGTCAGCGGGGTGCTCGAAAGCACTGGAGCAAAGACGCGGGAACCGCCGACGAGTTGACGTTTCGCTAGAGCTCATCAAATAAACCTCCAAAGGCGTTGACTGCTTTTAAACCGTAGCAGCATGATATGGATCTACCCACTTTTATAGCGCGCCACGAAAGATAATGCTTAATTCGCAGATTTAAACCACAATCGCAGTTCTAAACCAGAATCGCCTATTTAAACGAGAGTAGCCGCCGCTGGCTCGGCCTGAGGTTGAATCTCTTTGTCTTCGAAGACACCTTCCCAGCGGGCCATTACTACCGAAGCCAGACAATTACCTAAGACATTGACTGAGGTGCGGGCCATGTCCATCAGGGTATCAACACCCAAAATCAAGGCTACACCAGCTAAAGGCAGGTCGAAGGTGGCGAGAGTGCCAGCCAGAATAACTAGAGATGCCCTTGGTACAGCGGCCACACCTTTGCTTGTCAGCATCAGGGTGAGCAGCATCAATATTTGCTTTTCAATGGGCATGTGCACGCCAGCTGCCTGGGCGACAAAAACAGCAGCCAATGAAAGATATAAAGTAGTGCCGTCGAGATTAAATGTATAGCCCAAGGGCAAGACAAAACTGACGATTGGTCGGGGCACCCCAAGAGCTTCCATGTTCTGCAGGGCTTTGGGTAAGGCGGCCTCTGAGCTTGTGGTCGAAAAGGCAATCAAGAAGGGTTCTTTTACAGCAGCGGCAAATCGCTTTAGTGGCACTTTGGCCAACAGGGCAACGGGCACAAGTACGCCAATAATAAAAATGGCCAGGGCGAGGTAGAGGGTGCCTACCAATTTGCCCAGTGAAAAGAGCACGAGCAAGCCATGTTTGCCTACAGTGCTGGCCATGGCGCAGGCAACTCCGAGTGGAGCCACTTTCATGACATAGCCGGTGTACTTAAACATTACTTCTGCCAGGCTCTGGCATAGGTCTACTATTTGAGTAGCGCGGGCTGCCTTTACTCCTAGAGCAAAGATAATAGTGAAGACTACTATTTGCAGGACATCGCCCCGGGCCATCGAATCAATAATACTGGTGGGAAAAATGTGGGTGATTAGATCGCCAGCACTGGGCTTCTTCGCTAGCAGCTCCTGGGCCTCGCCGGCATTGAGAGCGCTTAAGTTAATACCGGCGCCTGGTTGGCAAACGTTGACTACGACTAAGCCCACGATTAAGGCGAAGGTAGTAATCAATTCAAAATAAATCAGGCATTTGAGGCCGACGCGACCAACTGAAAATGCGCCCTGGCTATTGGCTGAGAGGCTATTGTCACCGTGTCCGTGACCACCGGCAATTCCTACTACTAAAGTAGAAAAAACCAGAGGAGCAATGATGGTTTTGATCAGGTGGAGGAAAATATCAGCCCCGGGTGCTGAGGCCATTCCCACCTGCGGCGAGAGCCAGCCGACAAAAATTCCTAGTGCTAGACCAATAAAAATCTGAGTGGTCAGCGCCGGTGCTTTTAGTTTCACAACTATTTCCTACTGGTTATTTTCTAACTCAATGACAATATTTCTAACTCAGTGACAATATTTCAAGACCGCGACCGCCGAGAACGGCTAGTTGATCTCTCATTGCTACTGCTGAGACTCCTTCGATGACAGGCAGGTTGGCAACTATTTGCGGTGCTGCTGTCTTTTCAAAATTGATTATGGTGGCTACGTCTTTGCCATCAAGACCGCGGCCCACAGCCACGGCACGGTTGCCCTGGCAGGTGATGGCGAGGCCGTCGTGGGGCAAGTCGATTGAACCTAGTACATGCAAGTCTTTATCGTATCTTTGTAGTACTAAGAAAAATCCTTTTGAATTTTGATCGATAGCTGTGACCACCACCACATCGTCACCAAAGGCGATATCACGAATGGCTAGGTTTTCAAAATGTCTAGCGCTTAATTGCTCAAGCATCGGATTGTTGCCATCGGCCGGGCTGCCGCTTGCTGGTGCTGTTTTGGCAACCGTGTCGCTGTTAGATTTGGTATTAGCTTCGGTGCTAGATTCGCTGCTGGTCTCTTTGCTGATTTCTGAGCCAGCTTTGCGTGGTCCGTAGATAACTATATCGTTCAAGCCACCGAGCATGAGCTGCCCTTTGTTGGCCTGACAGCGGTTGAATATGCCCGGTACTTCGAATGATTTGAGAAGCTCAAGTTTGTCAGAATATAGTTTGACTGGTTGAATCTTAGTGGTTTTCTCTAAAAACTTAATGGCATAGGCTCGGCTCAGGCTGCCATCAAAGCAAAGTTGATTGGCTGAGAGCTTACTAGTTGTAATTACAGTTTGCAGCTTTTCCATTTTGCGTAGTGAAATTTCGTCTTTTGATAGACAAACAATGAAACTTCCAGCTCCGACCATGGCTTTGATTGCCTGTTGTGGTGCCGCTGAATTCATCATGATTGGGCGCTCTGGTCGGCCAAGGTGGTAGAGCTGTAGCTCGGTACCAGCTAAGACAACTAAGTCTTTCCATACGGCCACTCCGGCAGCTGCCAGTTTGGGAATGCTATACGAAGATGTAATTGCCCAGCCTTCTTTTGCCCGGGTGAGCAGCTGAACGCCAGACCAGCCGGTAGCGACATAGGCGGTCAGATCGCGCATGACCACTGAAGTTGATTTGCCGCTATCGGTCTTGGCGGCTGGAATATTGAGCACTTGTTCGCGGGCTAAGTTATGACCCTTGTCGATGGTTAGCGAAATTACTATGCGCTCACCTTTGTTGCGACCAACCACCAAGAAACGATCTTTTTGAGCCGCCGCTGATTCAATGGCAGTTAAGGGTTCAAGGGTGATATTGCTGGCTAGGTGCGGAGAGCCACTGGTGACAATGATTTTTGCTTGACCAAATTTATTGGCTTTGGTGCCGTCTATGCCAGCAATTAAAATCAATTCTTTGAAGCGAGTGACGACGCGATAGTCGCCTTCAATAATCAGTGATTTTTGAATTTCAGGAGAATCTGGGCTAACTAAATTGACAACGTCAACTTGCGATTTGGCACCGCCGTTGGCGGACGAAAGAATAGTCAATTGCTTATCAGTTAAGTCTAAGGCCCGCACTGGAAGCTGCACCGATAGGCTAGCGATGTATACCGGTTCTTTGCCGCTGCGGCGATTTGGGGCACTGTATATAGAGACAAGATTTTCTCCACCAGCGCTCACGCCGCTAACGCAAATCAAGTCACCGCTGGCAACGATACTGCCCGCTTCGGTATAGCGACCAAGGCGAATATCACTGACTATTGATGGTGCTTCTATTGGTGTCAGCGACACTGAAACTAAGTCGACAACGGGCTCTGATTGGTCGCCCTCGCGGTAGGTGAGACCGTAAGCCGCAAATGGAGTGACGGCAAAGTCAACTACTTTATTACCGAGGCCATTTAGTTCAGCTACTACTTTCACTGGGGTTTTGACAGTGACTGGTTTGCGCATATCGACAACGGCTAAGCGACCGAATTCATCGGTGAAGCAAAGGTAGCCTTTATCTGCTATGCCGACGTGATCTGGCACGATGGCCGGTGCCCAGTCTTCTCTTGATAGTGAGTGGGGGCCAGTCAGTGTCGGTTGACTGCGCGGCGTTTTCTTCGCAAAAGCCGGGACTTGTGCCAATTGGTCTATGAGAAGCAGTGTGCCGCAGGTGTATGAAAGAGAGCCAAAGAGAAATGAGCGTCTAGATTGCATTGAGAACTTTCGGTGCTTTCTTTGATTGAAGGGCAGTATTTGACTTGAAAATTAGATAACTAGTGCAGGAGCGTGTGCAGCATGCCTTGAACGAAATTCAATAAGACAATGAGCACGATTGGCGAGAGATCAAAGCCACTTATGGGCGGCACAATGCGCTGAATCGGCGCAATCACCGGCTTAATTATATTATCGAGGGTGACAAATGGCTGATCTTTCCAGTTGATGTTGGGAAACCATGAGAGCAAGCACCATAAAAATAGTGCCATACTGAGTAGCTGAAAAACACCGTCAAATATTTGCAAAACTGGGTTCATAACCGCACCACGCAGAACTAACGTCTTAAGCCAAATTGTAGCATTTTGATCAGTAGCTATGCTTACACGAGAACAGGTACTAGTAAAGAAGATAAAAGAATGGACAGGAAGCTCCTACATAGGAGACGACTGTGCTGTTCTGGCTGATGGCAAGCTGGTGAGCAGCGATACCCTGGTGGAAGGCACTCACTTTCGCCTCGACTTCACCAATTGGCGTCAGTTGGGCTGGAAGAGCTGTGCCGTCAACCTCTCTGATATTGCCGCCATGGCCGGTCGACCTCGTTACCTCACTGTGGCCCTGACTTTGCCAGCCACTTGCCCCGATTTAGAGCAAAGTCTAGAGCAGTTCTATCTTGGCTTCACTCAGTGTGCCAGGGCTTTTGGCGCAGAGATTGTGGGCGGCGACCTCACTGTGGGGCCGCACTTTGTAGTCAATGTTACTGCCATTGGCGAGAGCCATGAAGGCGGTTTACTCTTGCGCAGCGGGGCTCAGCCTGGCGATGTGGTGGTGGTAACAGGCACTTTTGGTTCGAGCGCTGCCGGCTTAGAGCTATTGCTGCAAGGCCACTGCGCATCTTCGCCGGAAGGCCGTGAGGAGCTGCTTCTTGCCCACCTTGAACCCCAGCCTCGACTGGCTGAGGCTGGGGCCCTAGTGCGCTTAGTTGGCAGTCGTGGTGCTTTGATGGATGCCAGCGACGGTCTCGCTGATGCCCTCTGGCAGATTGCTGAGCAGTCGCAAGTCGATATAGAAGTAGATTTGGAGGCCATTCCTCGCAGTACTGCTATGTCTAGCTTCGCCCATGCAAGTGGGGTAAATCCATACCAGTGGGCTCTTTACGGTGGTGAAGACTATGAGTTAGTGGCCACTATCTCTGCCGGCGATTGGCTCAAGGCTCAGTCTCTGGAAGGTGAAAGCTTCCCTTTTAAGAAAATTGGAGTTGTACTTGCCAGCCCGCCTGCCCTTTCTGGTAGTGAGTTAGAAGGCGAGCGGGTGAGGCTTCTGGCCTCTGGCGATAGCCGTGATGCTTTCTCTGGTGTAGTCAACTTAAGCAACTGCTTTAAGCATTTCTGATAAATTTGATGGTCTTCTGAAGCTACTAACTGCGAGATCACCAATGGATTCATCAACTTTATCGGTAGAGTCAATAGAACCACTAAAAAAGATTATTGACGGCAAGGCCATTGCCCAGGCAGTCAAGAACGAATTGACTCTTGCGGTAGCTGAAGCAAGCCAGGGTAAAAGTCGCAAGCCTGGCTTGGCAGTGGTTTTGGTGGGTGAAAATCCGGCCTCGAAAGCTTACGTGAAGAGCAAAATCGCCGCTTGTAAAGCTGTCGGCATCGAGAGTTTTCTTGTTGAAATGGCCGCAGATGTAGCCCCTGAAGCTGTGGCTGAGACTGTCAAAAAATTGAATCAAGACGAGACCGTAGACGGAATTTTAGTGCAATTGCCCCTGCCGGAGCACATTTCATCCGCCACAATTCTGGCTTTGATTGACCCGGCTAAAGACGTTGATGGCTTAACGGCAGTCAATGCTGGCCTGCTTATGCAAGGCGCCAAAGGTCTTTTTCCTTGCACCCCACTTGGTGTAATGCGCCTACTAGAGCAGCATAAGGTCAGTTTAAAAGGTAAGCAGGCCGTTGTCGTTGGTCGCTCTCATTTGGTTGGAAAGCCTCTGGCCATGATGCTTTTGCAAAAGGATGCCACAGTGACCATTTGTCATAGCAAGACCGCCAATTTGCCAGAAGTCTGTCGTCAGGCCGATATCTTAGTGGCCGCTTGCGGTCAGGCCGAGATGGTTAAAGGCGATTGGGTCAAGCCAGGTGCCGTAGTTATTGATGTTGGCATCAATCGCGTGGCAACCGCCGACGGCAAAGGCCGCTTGGTGGGCGACGTCGCCTATGACCAAGCCTTTGAGAAGGCCAGCTTGATTACTCCAGTTCCGGGCGGTGTCGGCCCTATGACTGTTGCCATGTTGCTGAGCAATACTTTGCGCGCTTACAACGTAGCTATGAGCTAACTGAAGATGGAAAGCCCTGGACCCTTGCCCACACCGGCATCTGAACCTGAATTGCCAATGGCCGGGACGCCTAAACTAAAAATTAGCGGGCCAATTCGGCTTTTGGCAATTGCTTCTGCTCTGGTAATTGTGGCGGCCGCCGTTGGCATTGCTTCTGGCATTGTTGCAATGCGCAATTTCTTCTTGCAAGCCATTGATCCAAAATATATGCGCGAAACCGCCACTTTCATCACTGGTTTGGCTGACCCGGTACCTGTGCCTGGCTTCAATCAGGTTATGGCGGCTAAGCTCACTAAAGCCGTGATTTTTCTGGAAAACCCCAAAGATAAGACCCAGGTTTCTTTTTGGCGCTATGAGGGTGAAGATTTAGACGCCGTGCAAGAGCTTGATCGCGCTTACGATATGGGCATCTGGACGCCGACGAACTGGGCTAAGTTTCAATCTATTACTAGCAAAGGCAAAACAGAGATCAACGGTAAGACTATTACTTATGTGCAAGGCCCCCTGAAAGATCAAGCCGGCGATACTTATGAGGGTTTAATCGCTTGTACTATCGAGGGCGATAATATTGTCTTGCTGCAGGCAATGCAGCCATCTGACCGGCCTTTCGATAGAGAAAAAGTCTTAGCTTGGTTGGCGCGGCCGTTGTAACAAAACTAGTCTGGAAGTGAGGCAGCCAAGTGCTTATACTGAGAGAAAGTTTTTTTGATATCTAGGAGATCAACAGGGAAATGAGCGCAGAGAAACACACAGACCCGTCCCAAGTTTGGATGATTATGTTTATGGTCGCTTTCTGTTGCACTGTATTGTCTATCGGCGTTTGGGCCATGTTCAATTACGACGTTAATAAAGCTGATGCACCTGTTGCCGCCGGACACCACTAAGGTCAGTCGTGGCTAGAGCAGAAATCTTGTGCATAGGAACCGAGCTTTTGCTTGGGGATGTGCTTGATACCAATTCTCAATTTTTGGCTCAGCAATTAGCATTGTTGGGCCTTGATTGTTTTTACCGGGTCACTGTCGGTGACAACCCCGAAAGAATTAAGGCTTGCATGAAAGAGGCTCTTGAGCGCTCTGATGTCTTGATTACTTCCGGTGGTCTTGGCCCTACTGCTGACGATCTCACCACCGAGTGCCTCGCTGCCCTCTTTGGTGCTCCGTTGCAAATGGATGAAGAGCTATTGGCCTTTATCACTAGTCTCTTTGTTGCCCGTGGTTTCCCTATGCCTGAAACCAATAAGAAGCAAGCCCTGCGGCCTATGGGGGCAGATATCTTGCCCAATCCAGTGGGCTCAGCTCCTGGAGTTGTCTGGCGTCTCAGTCCTGAAAACCTTGCCCATGCTGGCATAAAGCCTTCTGCCATGACTAAGACCGTCCTTACTTTTCCCGGTGTGCCTTCGGAGCTAAAGGCCATGTGGCAAGGTACGGCCTACAACTATTTAGCTGAAAACTATGCTGGCAATACTATTTGGTCGCAAGAATTAAAGCACTTTGGTATTGGTGAATCGGCTCTGGCTGAGATGTTCGCTCATTTGTTGGATCTATCGAACCCCTCGGTGGCGCCTTATGCTGGCCGCTGGGAATGTCGTTTGCGAGTGGCTGCTAAAGCTGAGAATCAAGAAGCGGCTAAGGCACTGGCTGCTCCGGTTATTGATGAAATTAAGACCAAGAGCGGTTATCGCTGCTACGGCGTTGATAATGCCAGTCTTGAGTCGACAGTGGGCGAACTGCTGATCGCTAAGGGCTTGACCCTTTCTACGGCTGAGTCTTGCACCGGTGGTTTGGTCAGTGAACGGCTCACCGATGTACCCGGAAGTTCTCGCTATATTATGTTCAATGCTGTCACCTACAGCGATCAGTCTAAGCAAAAGCTCCTAAACGTAAGTAGTGAGTTGCTCTCAACTTACGGCGCAGTTAGTCCGCAGTGCGCTGAAGCTATGGCTCGGGGAATGAAGGAAGCCTCTGGCTGCGACATTGCTTTGAGTGTGACTGGCATAGCTGGGCCGGGTGGTGGTACTGAAGATAAGCCTGTCGGTACTGTCTATTTGGGTCTGGCCGCTCAAGATCGCTATTTTAGCCGCACTCTCAAGCTAGGTGCTAGGTTGCCTCGGGCTGAGGTGCGCTGGCGCACTGCTAATGAAGCACTGAATATGGTGCGACTCTATTTGATTAATCCCGATACCCTGGTTAATAATTGAACGGTTTTGTGCGATTATAGCCAAGATAATTTGGGTATTACCAATTTGGGCAGGCTGGGGCTTGCATCTACGCTTCGGTTTTGTACTTTATAAGACAGTCAAGTCTCACGCTAAGGCTCTTCAATAACTGATATGGCACAGCCTTCTAGTCAACAACCCGATAGAACATTCGTCAGAGACGGTATTTTTCACCGTAGTCTTTCGAACGTGCGCAACTCTGTTTTTACTGATGCTCGCAATAGGCAAGACGCTGCTGATGGCAAGGTCTCAAATGAACCAGATTTGTTTTCGCACTTGCGTGAAGAAGACGAATATGCCATTTGCGAAGAAGATCTTGAGCTTATTGCCTTCTATGATGGCCTTCCCGGTTGCTATAACTTCCGCTATTTAATGCGCCGACTCTCCCGAGAGCTGAAGCGCTCTAAGCGTTATAACCGACCCACTACTGTGGTTATTTGTGGTATCGATGGCTTTGACAATGTCGAGCCAAACTACGGTGAGCTGGCTGTTGATACTGTAGTTTTTTCTGTTATTCAATTTTTGCTAGACGGTATTCGCTCTGATGTTGATATGGCTGCTCGCCTGTCAGACGATCGCTACATTCTAGTTCTTCCTGAAACACCCGGTCGTGGTGCCGCTATTCTGTGCGAACGCCTGGCCAAAAAATTTGAATCAATTGAGCTCAAGCATAATTGGCACCGCATTCCCGTTACTCTTAGTTTTGGCATTGGCTATTATCCGGTGCATGGTGAAGACCCACGAGAAATCATTGCCAGAGCCGATTTAGCTTGCGAGTTTGTGCAGCAGCGTGGCGGCAATGGCTTTGCCTTTGCTCCTGAAGGGTAGCGAAATTTTCTCTTAAAAAAAAGCGCCCCCGCCGAAGCGAGGGACGAATGGAATTTACCCTTGCGGGATATCCTGCGAAGAAATCTTCTTGTTGAAAAAAGCAAGGCAGGCATCAGTCAGATACAATCTCACCGATTATAATGTTTCCGCATATCTCGCGTCAACTATTAAAGGACTGCTAGCCCAATGAAATACATTCTTGGTCTTGATCTAGGTACCCATTCTGCTGGCTGGGCGATTGTAGAGTTGGATTCGGCTGGTAAGCCGTGTGCGGTTAAGGATGCAGGTGTACGCATTTTTGAGGCACCAGTAGAACCGAAAACCCAGGCTCCTAAGAATTTGGCACGACGAACAGCCCGCCAACATAGAAGGCAATTGGCTCGACGCAAGCAACGACGCGTGAAATTGACGAGAATATTGCAAGAGGCGAAGCTGCTTCCTCAAGACTCCCTTGAGTTAGAGTCGTTGCTTCTTGATGATAATGCTTACAATCCATACCTTCTGCGAGCTAAAGGACTTGACCAGGAACTTTCTGGTTTTGAGTTCGGAAGAGTGCTCTTTCACATAAACCAGAGACGGGGTTTTAAGAGTAATCGTAAGACTTCATTCGGCGAAGTTTTAAAGAACGTGCCTTCTATAGCGGAGCTGATTGAACAAGAGGAATCTGCCGAAAGTACCAAGATTCTTCAAAAGTCGAATAAGCTATCTGTTGCCACTACTGGTGATGATGACGGCGTTGTGAAAGCTGGTATCAGCTTACTTCGGGCATCAATACATACTAGTAATGCTAGAACTCTTGGTGAGTATCTCTATCTAGTTAAAGAGAAAAAAGCCTCACGGCCTGATCAAATGAGCATTGATGTCCCAGAGAAGGTGCGAGGTTTATATACAGAGCGTGCAATGTACGAGGACGAGTTCGAACAACTTTGGAGCAAACAGGAGCTATTTAACAAGGCCCTAACGGGGCAGTTAAAAGTTTTGGTTTTTGACGCAATTTTCTCTCAGAGGCCTTTGAGGACACAGAAGTATTTGGTTGGTGACTGCGTTTTTGAATACCATCGAAAGCGCGCGGCTAAGGCAACCCTGGAATTTCAGAGATTCAGATTCTTGCAGACTGTAAATGATTTGGCAATCAAGAGCACGGAGACGCGCTTGTATCGGACGCCGACTCAGCAGCAACGACAAAGTCTTGTGGCATTGCTAGAGAAAAGTGAGAAAGTTACCTGGGGAAAGGTTCGCAAGGCGCTTCAAATTCATAGCGGAGAAACTATCAATTTTGAAGAAGGTGGCAAGGATGAGCTTCTGGGTGATTCGACTTCTGCAAGGATAAGTAAGGCTATCGGTGCGCGATGGCTAGACTTAACTTTTGAAAAACGAAATGAATTGGTTGCTGATCTTTTGACGATACCGCGAAAAGATTGGCTGCTTGTAAGGCTTCTCGACCATTGGGATTTCTCTGCAGTAGAAGCTTATAAGTTGGCGATTTTAACTCTAGAGCCGGGTTATGGTGCTGTTTCAATGAAAGCTTTGCGCAAGTTGATTCCTCTGATGGAAGATGGTCTCAACTATAGAACTGCTTGTGACAAGCTTTCTTACATTGAGGGGGCAAATAGAAAGAGCACGACTGGTGAGGTCCTGCCTTTTCCACCAAATGTTAGAAACCCAGTTGTTCAGAAAGCGCTGTATCAAGTAAGAAGGCTACTGCATGCCATTGTTCGTAAGTATGGTGTGCCGGAAATAGTCACTGTAGAACTTGCGCGCGATATGAAGCTGAGTAAGAAGCAAAAGGAAGAATCTGAGGCTCGGAATAGAAAGAATAAGAGAGAGCGAGACATTGCTCGTGCTGCTCTTCGGTCAAATGGTCTGTCTGAGCCAAGCCATGATGATTTGCTGAAGTATAGGCTTTGGAAGGAAGCGGGCTGCATGTGTCCATACACTGGCCAACCAATTAGTATGGGTATGCTTTTGGGGAAAGAAGGTGAAGTTGATATTGAGCATATAATTCCATACGGTCGCTGTTTAGACGATTCATATATGAATAAGACCATATGTCTTGCATCTGAGAACAGAGCCGTGAAGAAAGAGCAGACTCCGTATGAAGCTTATTCAAGTAACAAGGAGCGCTACGAGGACTTGCTATCTCGACTTAGTCACATGTCAGAAATGCCGACGGGAAAAAAACGACGTTTTGAGCTTCGCCCTGAGGATATCAGCCTTGACGAGTTTGTCACGAGACAACTGAACGATACGCGGTACATTTGTCGAGAAGTAAGCAATTATTTGCTGGGACTTGGATGCAGAGTTCAAGTGAGCAAGGGTGAGGCCACATCAGCCTTGCGGCATAAGTGGGCACTCAACGTAATTCTGTCGCCTGATGGTAGTGGTGAGAAAAATAGAGGCGATCATCGACATCATGCCATTGATGCAATTGTAGTTGCTCTGACTACACCAAGTCTGTTTAAGCAGTTATCTAAGCTATCTGCGCAAACCGGATTTGGCATAAAGAACCGACGCTTCTTGCTTGAAGAGCCATGGAAGAATTTTCACAAATCTGTGGATGCACTTATCGAGACTATCGTTGTCTCTCATGAGGCCCACCGAAAGATTACTGGAAAGTTGCATGAAGACAGTGCGTACGGACCAACGGATAAGGATGGGCAATTTGTTCGCAGAAAGTCGATAGGAGACCTGACAGCGAAGGATTTGGCGGATGTTCGAGATGGTGCTGTAAAGGCTATTCTGGCTCAACAACTAGAGCGTTTTAATGGTTCTGCAGAGAAAGCATTCTCGAAGCCGGTTTCGCATAACAACCCTAATATTGTGATTAAGAAAGTTCGTTTGAACGTGCGGCTAAATCCCGAGATTGTGTTTCCAATTAGCAGAGGCGGTGGTAAGCCGTTTAAGTATCACAATTTGGGAAACAATCACCATGTTGAAGTGATTCAAGATAAGGCTAGTAAGAAATTTGAGTTCGAGATAGTTAGTGCCGCAGAAGCCGCTAGGAGAGTCCGCAGCGAAGGTAGCCCTGTTGTGAAAACCGATTTTGGCCCGACAAAGAAATTTGTAATGAGCCTATGCGCAAATGATTGCGTTGAGCTAACGGGAAAGGATGGTGTTAGGCGAGTCTTCAGGGTTAAGGGTTTTGCTAAGGAGCGTGACCGAAGGCGAATTGTTCTTCAACTGCACAATTCTGCTTCGCCGACTGATTTTGAGCGGCTTCCTCCAAACGGCTTTCAGGAGCGGAGGCCACGTAAACTCGAGATAGACATGCTTGGCCGAGTTATTGATTCGAGGGTGAATGACAAATCGAATAGTCGAAATCAGTAATCCGGTACGCTTATCGCTTCGGAAGAAACAATTGGTTCTTAAGGACAGCGATGGCAAGGAGCTAGCCAGCATTCCTATTGAGGATATGGCCATGTTGATCTTGAATCACCCGGCAATAACCTTTTCGCAGGCTCTGATTTCCGCGTGTTCTGAGCAAAAGGTTGGGCTGTTGATAACTGATTCAAAGCACATGCCAGCAATGATACTTCAGCCGTTAGACACTCATTCTCTCCACACTAAAATTTTGAGAGAGCAGTTGCAAGCAAGCTTGCCACGGAAAAAACAAATTTGGCAAATGATAGTGCGTGCAAAAATTAGTGAGCAGGTTAAGGTGCTAAAAGCATTTGGCCGCAGCCACCAAAGCTTGGAACCCATGATAGAGCGTGTTCGCAGCGGCGATGTAGAGAATGTCGAGGCTCAGGCTGCTAGGCGTTATTGGAGAGAGCTCTTCGGCGATAGCTTTCGGCGTGATGTTGATTTGGGCGGGACCAATGCTTTTCTGAATTATGGCTACGCGGTTATGCGTGCGGCTGTAGCTCGGGCCGTGGTTGCTTCAGGTTTGCACCCTGCGCTATCTGTTCATCACTCAAGTCAATATAATGCTTTTTGTCTCGCTGACGATTTAATGGAACCCCTAAGGCCTCGCGTAGACTTGCATACCGCCGCAATGCCAGACATATGGCTGGGAGTTAAAGACTTAACACCTGAAATTAAAAGATATATACTCGATATACTTACTCAAGAAGTAAATTTCTGTGGTAGCTCATACCCTCTCTTGGTCGCTCTGGAGCGCTATGTGGCGAGCTATCGTACTTTTTTGTGCGATGAGACACCAGCCAAATTAGAATTCCCTCTTCTTTGAGTTGATAGCTGCATAACCATCAAGAAGCAGGTGCTTCATGGCATTTGGCGGATACCGAAGTATGTGGGTTGTTGTTTTATTTGACCTACCAACGGATACAAAAGCTGCTCGGCGAGCTTATACAGATTTTCGTGAAATCCTGCTAAAGAATGGATTTCTCATGCTGCAGTACTCTGTATACGCGCGGCATTGCCAGTCTGACGAAAATGCCATCACCCAAGAAGGGCGAATCAAAGCGGCGTTGCCGAAGGACGGAGAAGTCCGAATTTTGTCACTTACTGACAAGCAGTTTGGAAGGATGAAAATATTTCATGGAAAAACTAGGCAACCCACCGAGGAAGCCCCACAGCAATTGTCACTTTTTTGAATTGGCAAGAGCTGGTAACCCTTGCTGGGGCGGGCTGGGCGGCTGGACTATTGTATCTGACTGATGCCTGCCCGCTTTCCACAACGTAACGGGCGTAACGGGCGGCGTAACGGGCATTGTATCTGACTGATGCCTGCCCGCTTTCCACAACTGTTGTTCTTGGGATTGGTCAAGACACCAAATTGTATCTGACTGATGCCTGCCCGCTTTCCACAACTGACAGCATTGAGCACTTTTAGAGTGTCAATTGTATCTGACTGATGCCTGCCCGCTTTCCACAACTCCATGGCTGAGTTACAAAAGCGCTTCTATATTGTATCTGACTGATGCCTGCCCGCTTTCCACAACATGGTCGGGCAACTCTCCGAAGTACCAGCCATTGTATCTGACTGATGCCTGCCCGCTTTCCACAACTAATATTCTCCCTGCTGGTGTCGCTGGCTGATTGTATCTGACTGATGCCTGCCCGCTTTCCACAACAGAATCCGCGCTCGATCAATTCTGCGGTAGATTGTATCTGACTGATGCCTGCCCGCTTTCCACAACTCTGTGTCCTAGCTAAAACTGTTCGTGCCAATTGTATCTGACTGATGCCTGCCCGCTTTCCACAACCAGATTTAGCGGCGCTGGTGGTATCAATCAATTGTATCTGACTGATGCCTGCCCGCTTTCCACAACTGGCGTACTGTGATGGGCCTAACGACCCTGATTGTATCTGACTGATGCCTGCCCGCTTTCCACAACGTGGCGGCCATAGGTGCCGCGAAAGTTATCATTGTATCTGACTGATGCCTGCCCGCTTTCCACAACTTTAGATGGCGTCGTGATCAAGCTACAAGCATTGTATCTGACTGATGCCTGCCCGCTTTCCACAACCGCACGACTAAAGATAATCGCCGCTGGTATATTGTATCTGACTGATGCCTGCCCGCTTTCCACAACAGACAAGTCCAGCCCACCATAAGCTTCCTGATTGTATCTGACTGATGCCTGCCCGCTTTCCACAACTATGCTGCCCGCTTGTCTTATCGTTTTTGTATTGTATCTGACTGATGCCTGCCCGCTTTCCACAACATGTGACGGTATTTGGTGAGCTCCAAGATGATTGTATCTGACTGATGCCTGCCCGCTTTCCACAACGTTATTCAGCAGATTGGCCGAGTAATTCGCATTGTATCTGACTGATGCCTGCCCGCTTTCCACAACACTTCGATACCTTTAGCTGTGCAGAAAGTTATTGTATCTGACTGATGCCTGCCCGCTTTCCACAACATGTCAATCGCAACGGAAAGATCGAGCCTAATTGTATCTGACTGATGCCTGCCCGCTTTCCACAACGCTCATCGCCAATGGTGCCAAGAAAATCGAATTGTATCTGACTGATGCCTGCCCGCTTTCCACAACCCAATGGAGCTTACTCAACCATGCTCGTCTATTGTATCTGACTGATGCCTGCCCGCTTTCCACAACGAGCTTATCCTATCGCCTGGCATCAATGAAGATTGTATCTGACTGATGCCTGCCCGCTTTCCACAACAGTTCGCTTGTCCGGTTAAGCATTCAAGAAATTGTATCTGACTGATGCCTGCCCGCTTTCCACAACCATGAGGGTTGTAGAGTTTCGGTGATGCTAATTGTATCTGACTGATGCCTGCCCGCTTTCCACAACGGCTCGCGAGTATCTAAGCAATCCAACCAGATTGTATCTGACTGATGCCTGCCCGCTTTCCACAACCATCATTCGCACGTGAGAGCTTACGTGTATATTGTATCTGACTGATGCCTGCCCGCTTTCCACAACTATTGTTCTTGGGATTGGTCAAAATACCGAATTGTATCTGACTGATGCCTGCCCGCTTTCCACAACGGAACGGGGTCAGGAACGGGGTAGAGAACGATTGTATCTGACTGATGCCTGCCCGCTTTCCACAACCGACGTTGACATTGTAAAGATCACAATGAAATTGTATCTGACTGATGCCTGCCCGCTTTCCACAACCGTTTTTATTGAGGCCGTCGAAGTTATTAAATTGTATCTGACTGATGCCTGCCCGCTTTCCACAACTATTGTGTTTAGTCGTCGACGCTTACGCTAATTGTATCTGACTGATGCCTGCCCGCTTTCCACAACTATTGTGTTTAGTCGTCGACGCTTACGCTAATTGTATCTGACTGATGCCTGCCCGCTTTCCACAACTTGGCTGTCGGTTGCTAATGTGTGCCCATCATTGTATCTGACTGATGCCTGCCCGCTTTCCACAACCGAGGTGGCACGTGACTACAATCGCATGGGATTGTATCTGACTGATGGCTGCCCGCTTTCCACAACTATACAAGAGGGATAAAGAATGAGTAAAAATTGTATCCGCCCGATGCCTGCCTAATTTCCACGTTAGCCATTAAGTCTGAATATTGCCAAACGCACCCATAGGCAATTCAAATCTAGGGCTGCTGAAGAAGCACGGAAAGCTCGGATCCTAAAAACTAAGTTTAGGATCCCCGGCTACGATTTTGAAGTCTGGCAGGCCATCGGTTTTCTTGGCGATGGTTTCAAACTGTGGTGATTTAGTGGTTTTGTAGGCTGCTTGTTCTTTGGCTGTTTGCTCTGGTGTGCGGTAAATTTCCCAGCTCTTCACCACTGGTTTTGCTACTTCAGTGCTGCCCATAATTTCCTCTTTTGCTAGTTGCTCAGGGCTTTTTGGTTTGACATAGGGTGAAGTGAGAACCAGGTCGCCACCAACATTTGCTGCTTCTTGTTTAGCAACTTCTTTGAGTAGATTTTCAAAGTCGGCCGATTGCATTTTTCTACCAGCATCTCTTAGTTCTTCAGCGGCTAAGTGAAGATTGCCGTCGTCCATGCGGCGGGCAATGTGAATAGCTTGATTTTGCATTTCACTAACAGGGGCAAATGACTTCATACCGGGCTCGGTTTTCGCAACAAAGAGGGGTGCGCCGTGCCAAGGTGAATCACCAAGTGGTCGGTCTTTTGTCGTTAACTGAACATATAGCTGATTTTCTAGTTTGTGATTTTGACGCATCTGGGCCTTGGTGGAGCTGGCCACAATAAGATCTGCTCCTACGCCTTTGTCTTCGCCCTTATTGATAGCGGCTATTAGTTGGCGCTTTTCGTCGCTGCTCATAGAGGGGGAGGAAAACTCTGCTCTCAGCATCTCTGCCGCTTTTTGAGCGTGTTGGTCACCAGTCTGATCCATCTCTTTAATGATGTCACGGGCCTTCTCGTTGATGGTTTTAGGATCGCCAGCGCTGGTCTCAAAGTTAGTCATTTTTGATGCCTCGGTATCAGGGGGGATTTCGACTTCGACTTTGAGATTACGACTGCTATATAACAGCCACATAACGGCCTCGTGGCAATTGCGGTGATTTGAAGTGGCCAACAATAAGATTGACGATTACTAGCCGACTCGTCTATTATGAAGCTATAGAGTAGATGGAAAGTAGCAGCGGGAGAGAGCTTATGGCCAGGCAGAGCGGTACAAAAGAAGTAACTAAGACATCTTTGTTGGAAGCAGGCGCCTGCATCATGGTGACCAAGGGCTACAACAACACTGGCATTCAAGAAGTTCTTGAAGCAACTGGAGTACCGAAAGGATCTTTCTACTACTACTTTGATAGCAAAGAAGATTTTGCAACTCAGATAATTGATCACTTCGACACTGCTCAAACCGAGAAGCTCAAGCTCTTTCTTGAAGATCGCAAACTCAATCCATTAGAGCGTTTGAAAGCCTATTGCAATGCCGGTCGCAAAGCCCTCAAAGAAAATCAATGTCGCAATGGTTGCCTCGTGGGTAATCTCTCCCAAGAAATGTCTGATCAATCAGAAGTGCTTCGGGCCAAACTAGAAGAAGTGCTCTCGCGCTGGCGTGGACGGTTTGCTCAGTGTATTAAAGAAGGGCAAGAAGCGAAGCTGATTAGCTCTAAGTTTGACCATAACATGATGGCTGAGTTCTTCCAGAGCGGTTGGCATGGCGCCATTATGCGCGCCAAGACTACAAAGAATACAGTGCCTCTTGATGCTTTCATGACAATGATGTTTGATAGTGTCTTGAAGCCTTAGTTGGCCTGTTCTAAATAATCACAATTTATAAAATCAACATGGCATCGCCGTAGCTATAAAATCGATAGCGTTCGGCGATTGCTTCTTTGTAGGCTTTCATAATCAAGTCTCTTCCCGCTACTGCTGAAACCAGCACCAGTAGGCTTGATCGGCTCAAGTGAAAGTTGGTAATCATGGCGTCTGCAATGGCAAATTTGTGTCCTGGTTTTATATACAAAGCGGTGCTTTGATTTTCAGCTGCTTTCATTACACCACTAGCACCAGCGGTTTCGAGGGTACGCAAGCTTGTGGTGCCGACGGCAATGACACGACGACCTTCGCTTTTGGCCTTGTTGATTGTCGCTGCTGTTTCTTCTGAAACTGTGTATAGCTCTTCTTCTATGGTGTGGTCATCGATTTCGGCTTCAATTGGTTTGAAGGTGCCCGCACCAACATGCAAAGTTAGCGTAGCAATTTCAATGCCAGCTTCTTTCAGGGCTGCAATCACCGGTGGTGTGAAATGTAGCCCCGCTGTGGGGGCTGCCACGGCTCCAGGTGATTGCGCAAAGACTGTTTGATACTGAAACAGGTCTTCTTTGCGATGGCTATTTTCGCTAGAATTACTTGGATCTGCGCGGTAGTCGCGAGTAATGTATGGTGGCAGTGGAGCAAAGCCAACACTGCTAAGCAGGTTGTAGACATTTTCTTTAGCCCCTAAATCAACCAATAGCCGTTTGAAGCCATCTGGCCCTAAGACAATGTCTTTGACGACAATGGTTGTCACTTTGCCGTTTTCATCAGTGACTTCTAGTTCTTGGTCTGGCTTGAGGCGCTTTATTGGTGTCACCATAGCTTCCCAAACAGCAACATTATTTGTTTGCGGTTTGAGTAGCAGCAGCTTCACTGTTCCCCCTGACTTGCGCCGGGCAATCAGACGTGAGGGCAAAACCTTGGTGTCGTTGACTATCAGTAAGTCGCCACGTTTAAGCAGGCCTGGTAGGTCGTAGAAGTGCTTATGCTGAAGATTTCCGCTCGCTCTTTCGACCACTAGCAGCCGGGCATTTTCTTTTTGATCCAGGGGCTTTTGGGCAATTAAAGCCGGGTCGAGATCGTATTCAAAATCTTCGATGGTAAGAGTTTTTTCTGCCACTGGCGAATCTTTAGACCTTTAGGTCGTGAGAGGGTGAGTACTTTAGTATAGACTTCTCACGTTAGCAGTAATGTCAAATTGAAGGGCTTTTAAGATGGCTCACTTAAAAGATAGAGTGAAGGCCATTGGCCACGAGCTTGGCTTTGATTTAGTGCAGATTGGTTCCCTCGCCCCGCTGGTTCAAGAGCGCCTGCATTACCAGCATTGGCTTGACCAGGGTTACTCTGCCGATATGGCCTATCTCCAGCGTGATCCGGAGAGGCGGGTGACACCCGCTCTTACCTTTCCGGCGGCTCAAAGTGTCATTATTGTCTCAGTGAGCTATTTTAGCCAGCCACCAGAGGTGCCAAGCGGTTCCTGGGGGCGGGTAGCGCGCTACGCTGTGGGGCGAGATTATCATGCTGTAATCAGAAGTAAATTGCGCGACTTCTGCGCCTTGATAGAGAAAGAGTTGGGGCGAAAGATAGCCAGGCGGCCTGTTACCGATGATGCCGCTCTCTATGAGCAAGCTCTGGCTCGGCGTCATGGTCTTGGCTTCGTCGGTAAAAATTCGCTGGTGATTGGGCCAAAGCTTTCTGGTTCATACAATTTTATTGCCGAATTGTTTGTTGATTTTGAGCTAGAGCCCGATATTGAATACACCGGAACCTGCGGCAACTGTGTGCGTTGTATTGCCGCTTGTCCGACTAATGCTATTAAAGATGGTGCCGAAGCGGCGATGGTGGATGCTAATTTGTGCATTTCCTATCTCACCATTGAGAACAAGGGTGGCATAGCTCTGCCTTTGCGTAGTCAGCTTGGTGACTGGGTCTATGGCTGTGATATCTGCCAGGAAGTTTGTCCTTATAACAGTAAAACAAGAGCGGCACCGTGGCCAGAATTTTCTCCTGAAAATGGTGTTGGGCACTATTTAAATTTGCCTGAGTTGCTGTATTTAGATGATCAGAGTTTTGCTCAGCGCTTTGAGCTTTCGCCCCTGAGAAGGCCGAAGCGCCGAGGTTTGGTGCGCAATGCTTTAGTGGTGATGGGCAATCAATTGGCTGCTTACCATGCAGATAGTGAGAGGATTGTCGAAGAGGTTGCCGCTTTTTCTGCCCGTGAAGACGATTTGCTTCTTGTTGAACATGCCGCTTGGGCTCTAGCTCAAGCTCAAAATAGCAAAGGGCGGAGCGCCATCGATAAAATTTTGGCACGGCAGCTAGGTGATAGTGTCGACTTAGAGATAGAAAAATATGTCTAAACCAGTGGCTGAGAAAATGCCTTTAACAGTCTGGATTTTAGGCTTTGCTAGTTTGCTCACCGACGTTTCTACTGAGTTAATTCATTCAATTTTGCCGAATTTTATGTCTTCAGTTTTGCACGCCAGCTTCATTGATATTGGCTTAATTGAAGGCTTGGCTGAGACAGTGGCATCGATATTGAAAATCTTTTCGGGGGCCTGGAGCGACCGCATCGGCAAACGCAAAGGCCTTTTGCTTTTGGGTTATGGTCTATCGGCTCTGGTTAAGCCGCTTTTCCTTTTTGCTAATTCTGTTCTCATTGTACTCATTGCTCGCTTGGCCGATCGAGTGGGCAAGGGCATTCGCGGCGCCCCAAGAGATGCACTGGTGGCTGACGTCACTAGCTCAGCTAATCGCGGTCGTGCCTATGGTCTAAGACAGTCTCTCGATACAGTTGGCGCTGTGGTCGGCCCTCTTATGGCTCTGGCTCTGATGTGGCTGACTCAAAGCAATTACCAACTGGCCTTTGCTGTTGCTCTCGTCCCTGCTTTTGCCGTGCTTTTCTTGCTTTACTTTGGCGTCAAAGAACCAGCGCACAAGAGCGTTTTGAGTAGTGACAAGTTATTTGATGCCAAGCTTTTGACTGAACTTAAAACTAAGATGCCGCCGCAATTCTTTTTCTTGGTGGCCACCGTCTTTCTTTTTAGCTTGGCTAATTCGTCTGACGCTTTTTTGATTTTGAAGGCTAGAGATTGCGGTATGTCTATTGCCACCTGCCCCCTTGTGCTTGTGGCCATAAATATTAGTTATGCTCTTAGTGCCTACCCTGCAGGAATACTTTCAGATAGGCTCGGCCACGGTCGTTTGTTGACTGTGGCTTTCTTTATTTACGCTTTTACTTACCTGGGCTTTGCTTTGGTTGGTCAGCAGTCTCACATGCTTTTGCTTTGTCTTGTTTATGGTCTCTATCTTGGTCTCTCGCAGGGGGTGCTCTCGGCTCTGGTTTCGCAGCTAACACCGGCTCATTTACGTGGTACCGCTTTTGGTATCGTCAATTTTGCCGTTGGTCTAGCGCTTTTACCTGCTAGTTTGCTCACAGGCTTGCTCTATCAGCACTATGGTGCCTTGGCTGCCTTTGCCACCTGTGCCGCCATTGCCTTGCTTGCGGCCCTAGTCTTGGCCATACAGTTGCCGTCTTTGGCTAAAGCTCGGCAAAACTAGATTAATTTGCCAGCGGAGGTTGATTTTGCCGTCAGCTAATCTAAACTAAGCGCATGACTCATTTACTCGTTTTCATTGGTGCTGGCTTGGGGGGCTTAATGCGCTTTCTTGCCTCCACGGCAGTGCAGAAAGCCTGCAATGGTTGGGTCTTTCCTCTTGGCACTTTTGTTGTCAATATCACGGGCTGTCTGGCCATTGGTTTTTTAGCTCAACTAGCTGAGAGCAAAAATTTGCTTCAGCCTGAATATCGCGCTTTCTTTTTGATTGGCATTCTTGGGGGCTATACAACTTTTTCTAGCTTTGGTTATGAAACATTTCAGCTAATTAGAAGTGGTGAGTTTGTATACGCCACAGCTAATGCTGTGCTGCAAGTTGTCTTGGGTTTGTTCTTTGTCTGGCTCGGTACGGTTCTGGCACGTCTTTTGTAATTAGATTGGGGAAAAAATGAATACAGGTAAGGGTGTTCTGCTCAGGATATACATAGGCGAAAGTGACAAGCATGGCAATCGCCCCTTGTATGAATGGCTTGTGCAAGAGGCCAAAAAAGTTGGTATTGCCGGAGCTACTGTCTGGCGCGGGCTTGAAGGCTATGGCGCCCACCATACGGTGCATAGCAATAAAATTCTCGATATTTCAACCAATTTGCCGATTGTGGTTGAGTTCATTGATACCAATGAAAAGATTGCGGCCCTTATGCCTTTTCTTGATGCCAATTTAGTTGAAGGTATGGTTGTGACGAGCGAGGTTGATTTGCGTTGGTACCGCAAAGACTAGCTAATAGCCTAAAGAGCAGTTAATTACTTGTCGTCAGCTTTGTCTTCAGCTTCAGCTTCTGCATTCGCCTCAGCATTCGAATGATGTTGATACATCTCAGTCAGGGCTTTAATTATCACCTGGTCGGTTTTATGTTGCATGTCTAGTGCTTGCAAAAGTTCTTGGCCTGTCATTAAGCCGCGAGCAAGAATAAGTTTGCCCAGGGGCTCGCCCGACTGATTCTGTTCCTCAATTAGCTCTTCTAACTGAGTCAGCGAAATCTTGCCGCGCTTCAGCAATAATTCGCCAAGCTTTTCTGGGCGCGTCAGTAGCTCCCATTTTTGTTCTTCAGATAAAGGTTCTTGATGTGTCATTGTTTTCCTAGCTCGTTAGCTCCTCAGCTTGCTGCCGGTAAGCGCTTTTGTTGCTTTCTTTCCCGCCACCAAACCAATAGACAACTGGCGTTGAAGATGGAGGAATAAGTACCAGATATGATGCCAATTAACATGGCTAGAACAAAGTCTTTGGTGGTGCTGCCGCCAAGTAGATAGAGCGATAGCAGGGTAATCACAACAGTCAGTGATGTATAGAGTGAGCGAGCAAGGGTCTGATTGACGCTGTCGTTAGCTACATCACCAAAGGTTTTCTTGAATTCTAGTTTGGTTACTGGATCAATTCCTTTGCTACCAACAAACTTGGCGTTTTCTCTTACTCGGTCGAAAACAACAATGGTGTCGTGCACCGAAAAACCAATTACTGTCAAAATTGCAGAGATAAACAAGCTGTCTACTTCGGTGCCAAAGGCTAGACCCAAGAGGGCGAATATGCCGCAAAGTACGAGCACGTCGTGCACTAAAGCGGCAATGGCGCAAATGGCATAGTCAAATTTGAAGCGGTAGCTGATATAAGCCACCATGCCACCAAAGGTCACCAGCAGTGCCAGTAGGCCGTTGCTGAGTAGCTCTGGGCCAATGGTTGCTGTAACTTTATCGACTGATATGGCCTTAAATGGTCCGAGGGCTTCAGTTAATTTCGTATCTAACTCAGTTTTTTGTTTCTCACTATCGATCGCTTTGGTGCGCATCACCACAGCTTCTTTGCCAGCAATATAAGTCTGTTGCACTTGTGAGCCGGTCAGGCCAGCCTCTTCTAAAACTTTGTGCACAGCTTCTAAAGTGGTTGGCTTCTCAAATTGATATTGCAGAATTGAACCACCGGTAAAATCAATGCCCGGCTTAAGTGGTGCGCCAAACTTGGCACAGCAAGCGGCAATCCCGATAATACCCGGCACGGTTAAAACCAATGAAATGGCAAACCAGAGAGTGCGATATTTGACAATATCTACTATGTTTTTGCTCTTTGCCCCTGTCATACGGCCTCCTTGGTCAAAACTTTGTTCGCTTTCTTTTCAGTCTTATGGCCAAACAAACCGAGGCTTGATGGAATCAAGTGCAACATCGTGCGAGTGGCAGTAATCGCTGTAAACATTGATACTGCCACACCAATCGCCAGGGTAACGGCGAAGCCTTTGACTAGCGACGTACCAAAAAGCATCAACACACTACAAGCAATCAAGCTATTGACGTTGCTGTCAAAGATTGACGACATCGCTCTGGTGAAGCCGTTTTCTACAGCTACCCAGAGATTTTTTCCAGCATTCAATTCTTCTTTTGTCCGTTCAAAAATAAGAATGTTGGCATCGACGGCCATACCAATCGATAGAATAAATCCGGCAATACCGGCCAGAGTCAAAGTTACTGGCACTGTTTTGAAAATGGCTAGGGTAGCCAGTGTATACAGTATGAGAGCTAAGTCAGCAATAAGACCAGGTAGGCCATAAATCGCCACCATGAAGACCATAACTGCAGCAATTCCCACACCGCCAGCGATTAGACTTTTGTGAATCGAATCTTGGCCCAGGGTTGCTCCCACTGTGCGCTCTTCCAAAATTTCAATTGGCACTGGTAGAGCACCAGCATTGAGTTTGAGAGCTAAATCTACGGCTTGATCGCGGGAGAAACTGCCTGTAATTTGGCCACGGCCGCCCATGATTGGTTCGTTGACGCGCACGCCCTGGTATCTTTCGATTGGCACAGGTCGGCCATCAGCACCGCGGTCAGTAGGTTGGCCATCAAGGAAAATACCGATGCATTTACCAACCAGGCGCGAAGTTAATTCACCAAATTTCTTAGCACCACGATCTTTGAATTCAAAGTCAACTTGCCAGGTGCCGCCGGCTGTAGGTGTGCCCTGGGCTCTCTTGAAGTCTGCACCAGTTAAGCCGACGGCTTTCCAATAGGGAATACCTTCGGAGGTGAAGTCGAGTTCTTTGAATTCAAGCATGGCTGTGGTGCCGATGCGATCTTTTGCTTGTTGTGGATCTTTGATACCAGGTAGTTCCACGATTAAGCGGTCTTTGCCTGCTCTTTGCACGAGTGTTTCAGAAACGCCAAGGCTGTTGATGCGGTTGTTGATAACAGTAAGCACACCGTCCATCACCGGAGGCGTAATTTCTGGCACCTCTGGTGGTGCTGGTATAGCTTTAAGCAAAAGTTGACTACCACCACGCAAGTCAAGACCAAGCTTGAGGTTGGTGAACAGGGCGTAGCCCTTGTAGTTGGCCAGTACCTGAATATTGTTGCCCATACCGGCATTGTCATATTCGGTTTTGATAGCATCTTCACGCTGGTAGTTGTTCATCTTGTCCCAGCCAGGAATCTTCTCAACTCGCTTTAGAACTTCTACTTGAAGATCGTTACCGGTGAGGTTGGCAAGCCGCTGCCACTCTGCAATATTGCCTTCTGGCACAATTTGAAAGAGTGAGAACAATGACCAGGCCAAGACTCCTAAAACCGCAAAGGGTTTCCAGTCTCGGAAGAAATCTTTGGAGCTGCCTTTGTGGGAACCGCTCTTTTGTCCGAATATGCTCATGGTTTAAAAATTACAGCCTAAATAATGACCTACGAAGGTCAAATTCTAGCGTAAAAGTGCTCTTGAAAGCCTTCTCTTCTGCCTTGGCGTGAAGCTTTGACGCCATTAAGCGCTGAAATTTCTTCTTATATTGATTGTTATTGGCTGGTCTAGGCTGTTATGACCTGGTCGCCACCGCGCTGTACGGCTAGTTCTAGAGCCTGAATGGTGCGGGCTAGAAGCTCATCGTGTTCTCTGGCGTGGGTAGGGAAGGCTGCTAGGCCTACACTGGTAGTCACTTTTAGGTTGTGCCAGTTATGGGTAATGCCATGGCTAGCAACGCGATTGCGAATGCGCTCAGCAACAATGGCTGCACCAGAGGCGTTGGTTTCGGGCAAAATAATGGCAAATTCTTCTGAGCTGTATCGTGCTGGGATGTCAACGTCACGCACAGCACCGCGTAGTACGCCGCCGATTACTTTCAAGACAGCGTCAGAGGTAAGAGCGCCATAAGAACGTTGAATATCTCTAAAGCCATCAACTGCCACCATGCAAAGAGAGACAGGGCGCTTATAGCGCTTGGCTCGCTTCAATTCGTCTTTGACTTCTTTGATAAAAGTACGCGAATTATAAAGCTCAGTCAGGGTGTCAAGCAGAGCTAGTTTCTCGATTTCTTCGCCATTGGCGCTCGATAAATTAGTTTGACCAGCAGTCAAGAGTGAGCGCTGCTCAAGCTCTTTCACTCGCTCAATTACCTGGTTATCCATAAAGGCTCTTGTGCCCGCAAGCTTGGCTCTTTGTGGATTGTCCAGCACACGACAGAACATACAAGTTCTTCCGCTACATATGTGGTCCGTGCGTCCTGCCATTTGAAATAGACCCTTTTTCTGGAAATTACAAATCAAAATTCAGTGAAATCAGTCAAATCAGTATAGATTAATCTCTTCTCTTGCACTAGGTATCGGCTAATAGTTTGCCCTGGCGAACTATAAATTTGCCGTCTACCATCAGCTCGCTAGCGTTTGGTGCGCACTCTAAGAGTCTGCGGGCAATGGCTTCTTGATCGTGATCGCTTTGCCAAAAAGCGCTGTCGAGAGGAAATGCTGCCAGGTCGGCTGCTTTACCTACTGCAATTGAACCCGTTTTTTCGGCGATATTAACGGCCTCTGCTGCTTTTATCGTAATCAGGTTAAGGGCCTGGGTGGCGGTTAATTGGGGCAGCCAGGCCGCTGCTTCTTTAAGCATGCTCAAATCACTATTAGAAGCCAGGCTGTCGCTGCCAAGGCCAAAGGCGATGTTGGCGTCAACAAAGCTGCTTAGAGTGGCCGGTCCGGTTAAGAGCCTCTCATTGCTGCGGCGGCAGAGGGCGGCAGCAGCACCGCTCTTTGCAAATATTTCAAAGTCTTCTTGATTGAGCTTCACGCAGTGAGCGGCAATGAGGTTGTCATCGAGCAGGCCAAAGTGCTTGAGGTGCTGGGTTGGCGTTCGCTTCTGCCCGCGCCAGAGCAATTCATTTAATAGAGTGGGGAATGGCTTATTTACATTAGGCGGCATCACCTTGGCCAAATACTGATCTAACACGCTGCAATCGCTGCTAATCCAGTCGGCTTCTTCTTGCGACTCTGCCAGGTGGGCTGTCAGCATTAGTCTGTGGCTGCTGGCCCAGTCTTTGGCTTTGGCCCAGAGGCCCGGGGCGACAGTATAAGGAGCGTGCGGGGCAACGGTGATTGCTATTTGACCGCTGTTGATGGCCTTTTTTAATGCACCACTGGCGGTGCTGGTTAAGGATTGATAACGTTTCAGCCAGATTTCAAAGATGCGTTCCGCTAAAGTTTCGTCCAGGCCAAATAGTTCAAGACCGACCAGACCTTTCTGTCCAACTTTGGCCATCGCCTCAGCAGCTTGACCGGTGTAAGAACTATCTACTAAATAGGTAGTGCCAGCTAAAGCTGAACTTCTGGCCCCAGCCATAGCTGAACGGGCAAAATCGTCTGGCAACCATGGCCTCGTGCTGGCCACCAATTGGGCCATCCATGTAAACAAAGAGCTGTTCTCTGGGATGGCTGGCGCTTGCGAATAATCAAGGTGGGTGTGAAGATTGAACAGCCCGGGAGTGATGACGCAATTAGGTAGGTCAATCACTTCAATTGCTGAGAGCGTTTGATCTTGCGACTCAATCAGCCTTTCGCTTTGCTCTTCGCTGAGAATTGCAGCGATTTTGCCAGCTTCTACCAATACGCTGGCACGGGCAAACGATTGTCCTGTGGCCGTCCAGACCGATGAGGCCTTAATTAAGAGTTTTGGCGATGTACTATAATTCATTTTCCTCAAGCATAATCTATAACAATGACTAGAATCTCAGTCGACGATTTGAAGGAAACTCCTCAACGGCGACAAAATATTGAATTTAACGAAGTATTGCCAGTGGACGAGGCCGTTAAGCCTGTGGTTGGCGATCTGGTTTTGAGTTTGGCCGCCGGTGGCGTCAAGCTCACTGGCAATGTCAAAACTTTACTTAAGCTGCAGTGCCAGACCTGCCTTAAACCATACTTTTACGCCTTGAGCGTCGACCTCGATGAGTACTTCGTGCCCCGTCTTAGCGCCATGGCCGAATTTGAAATGGGCGCTCCCCGGGACAAAGAATTACTTAAAGATGATTTTTATGATTCGATTCCTGAGGATGGATTCATTGACATCAGTGACGTTGTGTATCAAGCTGTAACGTTAGCTTCTCCAGTATTTAGTCGTTGCGGCGATGAGTGTCCCGGTCCTCCAAAACCGGAAGGTGCTCGTGGTAGCAGCGTTTCGGGTTCTGACTCTGAAGGGGGTCAAGACCAAAAACCAATCGACCCTCGCTGGAAGAACCTAAAGACTCTCTTTCCTAACCAGGAATAGAGGCTTTTTAGTAGATAATAATTAGTCCGGAATATGGAGGATCGATACAGCAATGGCTGTTCCGAAGAAGAAAACATCCCACCAGAAACAACACCAGCGCAGAGCGCACTGGAAGGCTTCTGCTCAAACTGTCGGCACTTGCGCCAATTGCGGCGCTCCGAAACGCAGTCATACTGCTTGCGGATCGTGCGGATACTACCGCGGTAGACCAGCCAGACTAAGAGACGCTGTCGTTTAGTTGTTGCAATAAACATGGGTCATTAGACTTAGTTATTCATTGGTGTGATTAGTTTGACAACGAGTCAAATCTGGAGTCTGGCATGATTCGAGTGGCCATAGACGCGATGGGCGGTGATTATGCTCCTCGTGAAGTTGTTCACGGCGCCGTTCTGGCAGCCCGTGAATATGGCATTTCGGTTCAATTAGTCGGTCAGTTGCCGGCAATCGAAGCTGAGCTTAAACGCCACGAGATTGCTGGTCTAAACATATCCTTAGTGGCTGCCTCTGAAGTTGTGGCCATGGACGAGAAACCAAGCAAGGCGATTCTTCGTAAGAAAGATTCGTCTATTGTTTTGGCTATGAAGCAAGTCAAAGAAGGCCACGCTGACGCAGTCGTTGCTTGTGGCTCCACCGGTGCAGCAGCTGTGGCTGCCACCTTTAATATCGGCCGCTTGCCCAATATCTCGCGCTGCGCCATTGCCTGTGAGATGCCGACAATTCACCCCAATCGCTGCATTGTCGTCGACGCTGGCGCCAATACCGATTGCGATGCCCATATGTTGATGCAGTTCGGCTTGATGGGCTCAATCCTTTATTCTGGTTTGCACAACGTTAAGCGCCCAAGAGTGGGCGTTCTTAATATTGGCGCTGAAGAAACTAAAGGCACCCAGCTGGTGCAAGACGCTTATCGCCTGCTCAAGGCTCGCGAAGATATCAACTTCATCGGCTTTGTCGAAGGTCGCGACTACCCCATGGGTAAAGTTGACGTTGTTGTCACCGACGGCTTTACTGGCAACGTTTCGCTCAAAACGGCTGAAGGCATTGCCAAGATGATCAACCACATGCTCAAGCAAGAACTTTTAAGTTCTCCTCGGGGCAAGCTTGGTGGCGCCATTGCTAAGCCAGCCTTCCAGGCTCTGAAAAAACGAGTCGACCCCGACGAGTTCGGCGGTGCTTTCTTGATTGGTTTAAAAGGTGTATGTGTCATCGCCCACGGCGGCTCACGTCATACTGCTGTCAAGAATGCTATTCGGGTTGCATGCGATATGGTCAAAGCTGACGTTGTCTCGAGAATCGAACAATCTTTTTTTCAAACCAACCTAAAACCAGTAAAGACTGATACGGCTGAACCGACAGTCACTATCCTGTAAATTAAGTAGCTTTTTAGAAGGAATAATTGCCATGGCTAAGCTTGCTTGTGTTTTCCCGGGGCAGGGATCTCAGAGCGTCGGTATGGGATTAGACTTGTTCAACAATTTTGCCGAAGCTAAAACCACTTATGGCCAAATTGATGCCGTTGCTGGTCGGGCCCTCAGCACTCTTTGTTTTGAAGGGCCAGAAGCTGAGCTCAAGCGCACTATCAATACTCAGCCAACCATTTTGGCCACATCGCTAGCAGCATGGGCCTGTTATGAAAAACTTGGTGGACCAAAGCCTGATTTCGTTGCTGGTCACTCATTGGGTGAAATTAGCGCTCTAGTGGTGGCACAAGTTTTATCACTAGAAGATGCCGTTGAGCTTGTAGATAAGCGCTCTACTCTTATGGAAAATTGTCCTAAGGGCGCAATGACTGCTGTTCTCGGTGTTGCTCCAGAGGCACTGGAAAGTCTTTGCGCTGAAGCTTCTACCGCAGATGAAGTAGTGGTTGTAGCAAATTTCAACACCAAAGATCAGTTGGTTATATCGGGCAATCCTGAAGCTGTCGCCCGCGCCGGTGCTCTAGTGAAAACGCGCTCTGGTAAAGCTATTCCGCTACCAGTTGGTGGCGCATTCCATTCACCTTTGATGTCAGGGGCCGCCAAAGAGTTTTCGCAGGCTCTGGAAAATTGTGAGTTTGCTGATGCTACCTGCGGTGTGGTGCAGAACTTCGATGCCCAAGTATCGAAGCAAGCATCTGAGCTAAAAGCGAAGCTCGCTAAGCAGATGGAGAGCCCCGTGCGCTGGACCGCTACTGTTGAGTTTCTCGTTGCTCAAGGCGTCGACACTATTGTCGAAATCGGACCAGGCAAAGTTTTGGCTGGCCTGGTGAAAAAGATCGACAAGTCGGTCAAAATCTTAAACGTCAGCGATAGCGAATCACTAAAGGCTACTATTGCGGCCCTGCAAGCTGTGGCTCAAGCCGTTTAATCGTAATATTGCGCTTCTCTAGTTCGCTGAAGAAGAGATCTGGGTCTAGAGCCACTTCTGGAGCTAGCACACCTTTCTTCTCGACCTGATTGGCGATGATCATTTGTGCCGCTATAGATGGTGGCACTCCTGTGTCTAGTGCGCCACAAGAAACTTGCCATTTCTTGTCTGATACCACAGTCGTTTCCATGCGTACTAATTTTTCTTTGCCGTCCTTGCTGCCTTTAATATCAACACGAATTACTTCGCAGTCGTCTGGCTCGGCGGCTGGAACGGGGAATTTAGCAATCATTTCGGCTAGCAATTTGCGGGGAGTGAAGTCACCTTCTTTGGTGGCAATTTGTTTCTTCTCGCCAAATCCGAGAGCCATTAAAAATTTGATTTTTTCGTGAAATTCGAGGGGTAAGCCGAGGCGGAAAGTGACGCGCTGGATACCTTTGTCTTTGTAAGTCATTGGTATGGTCAGAACTTCAGAATGTAAGGTGTAGATTGCTTCTTGCTTGCCTACTGGTTGTGGGAAATCGACCATCAGTGCCCCAGAAAGTGGTGCTTCTGCTTTGTAATCGCCGTCTTCGAATACCATCGGGCTAAGAGTGTATTCGTCTATTAAAGTCTCAATTGAATATGGTGGCAAAAAAGGATGGTCGATTTTGACATTGTCGACTGAGCCTACCAAAATGTCGATTGACTCTACAGTGTCTAAGTCTCTCTGACCGGCTTCGGCCATGATATTGGTCATGCCTGGAGCGGCACCCATACCAACAATGGCAGTCAAATTCTTTTCTTTGAAGCGCTCATGCAGCTTCAACTGCTCTTTGGTGACGTGAAACAATCCGCCTAGATCTATATAGTTGGTGCCTGCTTCAAGAGCTGCTTCCATAACATTGACGTTGTGATAATAAGGCGTGGAATTAATTACGCAAGCCGCTTTGGCTAAAATCTTGACCATGATTGGTCGATTGGTGATATCGGTGAAGTCACCTCTCACTCTTTCTGATTTGAGTGATTCAGCAAATTGATCGGCCTTGTCGCGATCGTAGTCGGCAATCACTACTTCAATTTGCTCGTTTTCTAGTAAGTCTTTGACAATCACCTGGCCCATGGCCCCAGCGCCGCCAATTACAACTACTCTTTTCAATTCAGTCATTTGCCATAGCCTCTATATATGGCCAAAATTCTAGCACTGCAGAGCAAGGCTAGATTGAGCCAATAGAGATGCTATTAGTTAAAAGAGCGGGGGATTGGGTCTTTAGTAGCCTTTGTATGAGCTGGTGCTGCTTGAGCTGCCATAGGTGCTAGTGGCTGTGCTGGCTGCACCTGAGCTATGGCTCTGCGCACTGCCGCTGCTGCCATAGGTAGCAACAGCTGGCTTGGTGTTGGGGCGCATTCTAATTTGGGTTGGAATAGTGACGTAGCCGTTGTGCATCACTTCTTGTTTGCGCAGGCTGTAGTTTGGATTTAAGTCAGAGCGCATGTAGTCGCCGGGCATGCCCACGGTGGCACCCATTCGAGCATTGGGCAGACCACCCATTTGCTGACTGCCTTGCTGTTGGTTATTGGCGGCCTGGGCCGGGGTTAGATAACCCTGCGGATAGCGCGATTGCGGCTGAACAGGAGCTGAGCCATAAACGGGTATTTGGGCTGAGGGGCTGAGAGTGCCTCTGGTGATGTAAGTGTCTGCCGGCCGAGCAAGGTTCGAACCCTGGATTACTCGTGTGCCACCTACCTTATAGCTTTGTTGGCAATCGCCAGCTGGTGCGAGGAAAATGGCGGCAACCAGTGCCAGCGCAAGGTTTTGAAGATTTAGTAATTTAGTCACTGCTTGTCGAAGCCTGCTAGTAAAAGAAAAGGGGCAAAAAAGATGCCTGTTGATACGATAATAGCTCGCAATTTTCCACTTTACAAGTAGCTGCAATACTTAAAGAACCAATACTGGCGCAGATTTAAGGGCGGCAAATGTAATCGATTTGTAAAACGGTATAGATAGCCTTAGTTTCAAGTTAGTCTGAAAAGCGGAACCTAACCAGGGCCATAACCGCCCAGATGCCGTCTTTCCAGGTAATTTTCTTACCTTCGGCATAGTCGCGACCGTAATATGAAATAGGCAATTCGTACAGTCTTACGCCTTGCTTCAAAACTTTCGCTGTAATTTCAGGTTCAAAGTCAAAACGGTCGCAGCGTATCTGCACCTTTTTGAAAATATCGGCCCGAAAGACTTTGTAGCAAGTTTCCATGTCGGTCAATGTGGCGTTATATAGAATGTTTGTGATCAGACTGAGGAATTTGTTGCCAAATAGGTGCCAGATCTTAAATGCGCGGGTAACTTTTCCGCCGCATAGACGGGAGCCATAAACAACGTCGGCGCGGCCCTCTAAAATCGGTTTGAGCAGTTCTGCGTATTCTCTCGGGTCATATTCGAGGTCGGCGTCTTGTATCAAAATGACGTCGCCTTCAGCGTGGCCTTGGGCCGTGCGCAAGGCCGCACCCTTGCCTTGATTTTTGTCGTGATAGTAAATGCGAGCGTTGTATTTCGCCGCATCAAGTTTGGCGAGAATGTCGCGGGTACCATCGGTGGAGCCGTCATCGACAAGAATTATCTCTTTTGTTAGTCCGCCCGTATCAGCCTTTGAAACCATGTCTAGTACGGTGATGAGCGTTTTTTCTTCGTTGAAGACCGGTATTAATATTGAAAGTGTTTTCACGAACTGTATTACATTCCTTATGTATGCGTTTTTTTGTTCTGTTATTTAAGCAGACAGATGTTTATGCCGGAATGCAGCTAGGCCGGCAGATATTTATGAAGGCAGGCACTTATGCCGGCATCTCCTTATGCAGGAAGAACGAGGGCGCGCTTGTGAGCTTCAGCCTCAAGGCTATCGTCAAGAGGCTTTAGCTGAACCGCTCCGTACCGTCTTTGCAAGGCTTGGCTTAGCAATAAATCGGCGAAGGCCGGATTTTTAGGCAAAAGTGAACCATGCAAATAGGTACCGTATACGGTGCCCTGGCAGGCGCCCTCACTTTTGTCTTCACCATTATTACCATTGCCGACCACGATTTTCCCTAGTGGTTGCACATCTTTTCCCAGGTAGGTCTTGCCGCTGTGATTTTCAAAGCCGACCAGGGTGGAATTATCGTCCCGCTTGATAACGACGTTTCCAATCATTCTTCTGTTGCCAGCCACTGTATAGGCGTCTAATAACGATATGCCTTTAAGTTCTGGGCCTTCGTGGGGCCGATAATAGTGACCTAGTAGTTGGTAACCACCGCAAACGGTTAAGACTACCGCCCCGCCGCTTACAGCGGCCTTGAGAGTGGTGGCGCGCTTGACCAGATCTTCGGCGATGACAATTTGTTGCTTGTCCTGACCGCCGCCGATGAAATAAAAGTCGTAATAGTCGGGATCGGCTTCCTGACCTATATCTATTGCGTCTGCCTTGACTTCTATGTCGCGCCATTTAGCTCTTTGACTGAGCGTAATGATGTTGCCGCGATCGCCGTAAATGTTGAGGAAATGGGCGTAAAGATGGGCAATTCTGAATTCCATAACATCCTTAGTAAGAGATTTTTTTCTTGTTGTCTCTGATTTTATTGAGCTGGTATATCGATCTTTTTACTGCACTATATATGGTGTGCTCTTGGGTTGTCGTTTGGCAAGCTATTGTCGCAGTAGCGTGTGAAGTTTGAATAACGACTGAAAAATCGCCATTTATGGGCTTCTTGCATGGGCCAATAGCAGTGCAAATTATAGAAAGAATAGCGGTTGCAAATGACCGATAAAGCATGATTATTTCAGGAGGTTGCAATTCTTGACTAGGGGTTGCCATGAAGCCTCGTCGTGTGGCCTTTTGCGGATTTGCGTCTGATATATTTTGGGCGACCAATTTGTAAAATATTAGCGTTTTTTAAGAATCCCCCTTTATGCACCACCGGCGGCTTTTCGCAGGTTCTGAGTTAAGCGAAATTGTTTTATGGGTTTCACTACTACTAACCGCTGGAATATGTAGGTTATGATGGCGTACGTTAGAGTCAGGTCATTGCTGAAGGAGTGATTACTATTATGAAAAAGGGGTTTGCAACCATTCTTACTGCACTTGTTGCTGTAAGTGCGAGCACCTTGATCAATGCAAATGTCGCAAATGCTCAAGGTGCTACTAATGTCAGTGAATTGACAGACGTAGTTGGAAATGAGTGGGCGTATAATGCACTCAAGGAACTCGTTAATAGCGACTGTCATGTACTGGTAGGTTACCCAGACAGAACATACCGTGGTCAAAAATCGACCACACGTTTTGAACTGGCTGCCGCTCTATATAAATATGAGCAGTGCATACAAGAGCGTCTAGCTAAAAAAGCTGACAAAGCCGATTTGGAAAAATTTGCTGCTTTGTTGGAAGAATTTCGTGGTGAGTTGAACCAACTGAAGGCCCGTGTCGACAGTTTGGAAGCTCGCATGAAAGCTGTTGAGGAAAAAAATGCTGAGCAAGACATGCGCTTGGCATATGCCGAAAGACAGAAAGGTTTCATTTGGGAGCGTCTAGTTAAGGGCACATTCATTGATGTCCGTGACATAGGCGTAGGAGTTGGTCGTGGGGCGAGAGCCATCTACGAGTACATGTTCTAACCGAACCTCCCTGCGCGAGCTTGGACCTGACTGAACTACTCGGAACTCCCGTCGGCTTTGCGGCTGCCGGGAGTTTCGTCATCAAATATGGTGGCAAACTTTGAGTAATTTCAGAGAGTAGTCAGTCGGTCTTCTGCTCAAGTAGCTTCAAATTGAGGACTTTCTTTTGTCTCATCCTTTTGCTGATGAGCTTTCCTTTGCGCTTACCATAAGCGAAGAGGTAGAAAAGCTTGCCATGAGCTACTTCAATAAGGGTATTGAAGTAGTGGAAAAATCTGATGGCAGCCCTGTAACAAGGGCTGACAAAGAAGTAGAGCGTTTTATTCGCGATGCTTTGGCAACGAAATTTCCCGAGGATGCAATCTTAGGCGAAGAAGAAGGCCCCAGCGACGGTGCCGCTGAGAGTAATGGACGTACCTGGATTGTTGATCCAATCGACGGTACTTACAACTACGCTCGCGGCATTCCTATTTGGTCTACCTTACTTGCCCTCGAAGTTTCTTCTGAGATCGTTCTAGGTATGATTGTTGCCCCAGCCATGCATGAGCTTTTTTATGCAGTGAAAGGCCAGGGGGCATTTAAAAATTATTTGCCAATCAAAGTTTCGAATATCGACCGTATCGAGAAAGCGATGATCAATTTTGGTGGCCCCAATCGGATTCTTGAACATGGTCTCTGGCCAGAGCTAACTGAAGCTGTGCGCCTTACTGATAAGCAACGGGGCTTTGGTGATTATCTTGGCTTCTCTTTGGTTTTTGAAGGGAAGTCAGAGGCGATGCTTGAAGTCGGGGTTAAGCCCTGGGACATCGCCTGCATGAAAATTTTGGTTGAAGAAGCCGGTGGCGGTTTCTTTGATTTGTCCGGTGGAAATTCAGTGCACACGGGCTCTTGCATGGTGACAAATAAGCACTTAATGCAAGATTTCAAGAAAATGTTCGTCAAAGAAAAAGTATCAAAATAATGGAGCGGGAGTGGTCTAAATCGATAAAGGCTCGAATGGCTCTAGTCATGACAATGGCTGGAGTGGTGCCGATTGTGATTTGCCACTTGATCGTATTTAGCTCTAGCGGTTCACCACTAGAAGATTATTTTCGCTATATACCACTCTATATTCCGCTGCTGTTGATATTGCTTGGTGTTAATTGGTTTTTGTCAGACTTGATTCTGCGACCAATTACTCAACTGTTAACGGCTACTACCAAACTTGTTTCTGAAGATATTCGTCAACGCTTAGAAGTTGACCCCCACGAGCCCTTAGAAACTCTGGAGTTGAGAAAGTCATTCAATAAGCTGCTCAATCGCTTAGAAGAGTCACTCAATATTCAGTGCCAATTCGTCGCCGATGCCAGCCATGAACTGCGCACTCCCTTGACTTCAATTCAAGGCTATACAAAGCTGCTTTTGCGGCGCGGTGGCAATATTGATGCCAACTTGCTGGCCGAGGCCTTGCAGACCATTTCAGACGAGTCTGGCAGGCTAATTCGCTTAGTTTCTGACTTGCTTCAATTGGCACGGGCTGATGCCGGGCAAGCAATTATCAATCAACAAGAAGTGGTTGATCTGCGCTTGGTATTGACCAGTGTCGAAGATACGGTCATGGTCATTGCTCCTGAGCAAATTGAAGTTCAATTTATTATTCCGCCCACGCCAATTTATGTTTTTGCTGATTCGGATCGTCTTAAGCAGGTCTTTCTCAATCTGACCAATAACGCTATCAAGGCTACTCAAGCGGGTGGCAAGGTCACAGTTACACTGCGCTTTACTAATAATCAAGCAATCATTCGCGTAATTGATACCGGTATTGGTATCGCTCCGGCCGATCAACAACGTATTTTTGACCGCTTCTATCGTGTGGAGAGATCGCGCACCAGAAGCCGTTTGTATGGTGGTGGCACCGGACTTGGTTTGGCCATTGCTTTGACTATCATTAAGGCGCACGGTGGTGCCATTGAGTTAGAAAGCGAACTGAACAAAGGTTCTACTTTTACAGTGCGCTTGCCTGTCACCGATAAAGACGATAAGTCTGGTTTGCCACCAGCTGCATTGACTCAGATGACACCATCCGAGCGACGCAATAACGAGCGTATTGCCGAAGCTGAGCGTAAAAATGAGAGTGCTCAACCTCAGCCACAGTCTTCATTTGCCCCCGAGCCATCATCAGCGAACAACGTAGCTTCGATTGGTTCGAGTTCTAGTAGTTCTAATTCTAGTTCTAGTTCAAGTAATTTAGCTGCTTTGCCAGCGCCGGACTCAACAGCAAGCGCTTCCACCGATTCTTCGGCTAATTCTGGCACGGGTTCTTCAAGCGCTAATTCAAGTTCGGCTGCGAGTTCAGGTCCGAGTCCGTCTCCAAATCCTAATCCGAGTCCTAATCCAAGGCCCGAGCGCGTATTTGGTCCACCACCAGAAGACGACGACTGAAGCTATTTTGCAGAAGTTTCTAACTCAGTAAGGTTGATGCAACTAGCTGCAAGTCAGCGTTCTTCAAAGCTTTGACACGAGGCTTAACGACTCGTGAGTAGTATTCGCGTTCTGTTTTTGTTAGGGTGCCGTGTTCCAACACCTTAAATAGAATCTGCTTTTGTTTCTCGGTAAATAGGATGGATAGCGCTGTTTGGAATTGTTTTTCGCGTTCGCTATCTAGTTTCTTTGTCATAGAAACTTGGGTAGTTACAAGTTGAGACACAACATAATTTTTGAAAGTGTTCTCTAGCCGTTGAGGATCAACAGAAATACCTGCGCCAATGCTCATTGATTCTTGGCTTTCCATGCGCGTTTTGATGTTTTCCAGCAAACCCGGTTCTCTTTTCTTTAGATAATCTCGTAGCAGTTTTTGCTCTGCTTGGCTATCGGGAACCCAAAAAAGGAATATGCATGTAATTGCTGCCAGCATTCGAAATCTTCGTTGCAGCGAATTCTCAAGATGTTGTTCGATTTCTTCAAGGGCTGGTAGACTATTTTTTAGCAACATATGGGTGAGCACCACCGGTACTCCTTCTAGTATCCGGCCTTCCTTTGACTGAAGCATGGAAAGCATTATTTCCGCTGGCTTCGTCTCGCTCTTATGGATAAGCGGATAGCCGAAGCGTTCAAGATCGTGTAGAAGTAATTCTCTATTTATGGATTCCATCCTTCTATCATCCTTTTGAGTCCGTCTGTTTTATAGCCATTCTCGCCTAAGAAAGTTACAAAGTTTGTTAGGTTTGTTTTGCACTTTGACGGCTGAATGTTGTAACCGGCAGTGTCTATGTAGCGGGTTACAAGTTGGTCTAGAGCTATGTTCTCCGATTGGATCATCAGCAGGCTATCTTCTTCGTCAACCATGGTGCCTCGAAAAATTTTCGAGATCACCAGATCATCAGGATTAATGCAAGCAAGTGAGAGGTGCGAATATGTTTTGATTAGTCGGTGTTTGCCCGGACTATTTACCGGATCTAGGAGATCGGTAGTAAATATAGTCTGACCTCGGAACAGATCAAATATCCATGGTTGATCGGGATGTCGATAGCCGTTTCCCGTTGCCTGCGAATAGCCGAGCTTCTTCAGCATTGACACTAAGGTCGTAAAATGGCTGGGGTCTGGCACTAAGAAATCAACATCCTTTGTGCTTTCCTTGTGACCGTAGATCGTTAAGGCTGTGCCACCACATGCAGCGACAAAGACTCGTTGTTTGAGATTGTTGTCCCAAACATCCAGGGTGTCGAATAGATCTTTTTGAGTGAGGCGGAACTGCATATTTTGCAAGAAAATGTACTGATATTGTATTTAATCGTACAATCTCTGCGGTGACTCGTCAAGCGTCTTGCTGGTTTTTGCTCATGATATTGTATGTTTTCGTGCAATAATAGGCATTTTCGATATGGAGTCTGGTATAACTGGTGCAGATTTACCTTGCTCAAGAGTGGTGTTATTTTGAATTTTGCTCTGCAACACAGTAAAAGGCTTGCCGGTCCGAAGGAAATTAATCGTGGCAAATTGCCCGATCAGCGGCGGCCGGACAAGCTTTATCCGGCTTAGTTCTTCGAATTCTCATTTGTCTCAGACTTCGGATGTTCAATTGGTTTGAAATTGCGAATAGCAATTTCTTGTTTCTCTTTAGCCAAGCACGCTTTAGTCAATCGTTCTACTCTGGCTTCTACGAAAGCCGTATCTTCCCTTTTGCACAATTCAGGATGTAAATCAGAAAAAGCTAAATAGGCTCGTAAGGCTTTTTCTAATGATATTTCGGGGCCAATTAACGGGTCAGATCTCTCCACTGTTTCGCCGGTGTTTATATCTAGTGCAAACATCAGTTTCAGCAGACGTCCCATGTTCTTGTCTTTTTCGTCCATAGATTCGTCATTGTCTGGTGCTAAAAGTTCGACAAGTTCATTGAATTTCGCTGCGGCTTTGTCTAGCTGTCCCATCTCCGCATAGGTTCTCCCCAGTGCGGCCGCAAGTGAAATGATTGCTACACCTTCAACTCCGTCAACCTTAGAGGCATAAGCCGCCTTCGTATCGCGTGTAATTACATACCAGGGCTGATGGTAGTGATCCTTCATCAACTGAGCGTATGTTGTTTCGGCGTCTTCGACTTTCTTGTCCTTGCAACTAAGCAGTGCAAGAGCAATCTTGCATCTTTCTGATATTTTCAGGTAGAGCAAATTGGTGTAGATATCGCGCAGATCAAAGCCAAATTTAAACTCATGTTTGGCGCCTTGCATTATGGCAATACTGGCTTGGTAATTCTTTTTAGCCAAAGCCTCGCGCCCTGTAATTTTGGCAAAGCGAGCAATTAAGGCTTGCGCATACGCTCTGTCTTCAATCTGCTTACTGGCATCTACCATCGCCTGGTACTGCTCGACACAAGACCAGCACTCTTTTGCCGTTGCTGGATTAGTAAGTGTATTGGTCAACTCAGGAGCCATAGCCATGAAGTTGGTACCAAGTAAGTCGTTCTTTGTCTTTGCATCCGCCAGTGCGCGCTTGATTGTCTCGATTTTCACAAGCGGCGCTTCTGGCGATTTAGGCTGCGTGCCGTTATTGGCCGGAGGTGCGCTATCGCTTGGTTTGACTCTAGCCTTGGTATGAATAAGTTCCTTCTTCTCTGCCTTTGTCGGCTGGGCAAGAGAAGGAAGACCTAGTCCTAGAATTAGTATCAGAGAAGCAGGCAAGACTGATTCGGCATAGTACCAGCGCTTCTGAAATAACAAGAAAACACCACCGCTTCTTACTAAGGCTGAAAGGGCAATGATACACGAACAAGCATATTCGTGAGCTTTTAGGCTTGACTAACTGGGAGGCCCTCGACGCATTTTCAACTTTCTCGTTCAACAGTAAAGAGTGCTAATTTAGCAATTTTTACTGCCCCTCCTAATTATCTTCGCTGGCCCGTATAACTTGCTTATGTAGGATGAGAGGGTAAAACTATGCCAGTTTTGCAGAGCCAAGCACAAAGGGCGCCCGTTGAATTTACTAGCCAAAAGAGCCGCACTTATCTCGCTGGTCGCAAGAGCAGTGGCAGCGCCATTACTGAGTTTGGCCCAGCACTCGGCATCCTGCTAATTTGCTTCTTCTTCCCTTTGCTCAATATGCTTGTTCTAGGGGTCTCCTACTGCCTCTGTATGGTTCTCAATTACAATCAAGTGCATGAGGCTTCATTGCTACCAATGAATGATGCTACAAGTTTGAATGGCCCTGTTTGCAAAGATATTACTGATCGCTGGCTCAATGGCATGGGCAAGTTTGTGAAAACGGAGGGCTATCCCCAGACCGTTATTAGCTACCGCGATGGCCACACCACAAATAACGTTACCGACCGCATTGCCATGGTACAAACAACAGTTAAGTGCCAGCCGACCTTGAGCATTCCACTTTTCGGTGCTAGCGTGCCTGGCTTGAATGCTCCAATGGCTTTTTCTGTTGCAAGTGAAAGCACCATGGAAAATCCTGACAATGCACCGGTTGGAAATGGCGGTCAAAATCAAAGTGCTAAAGTTGTTTCTTCCGGTAATGCCGTGGGCAAAGGCAACGACAACGGCCAAAATCAGTCATTGTCTGGTGGTGGCTGGGATCTCAATGATTTGAGAATCTCTGTTCGTCGACCTGGTCTACTCCGGTCAGGAGGTCAGTAGGCATGAGCGGGGAGAGAATGAAAAAACAGACTGGCGTTAATGGCATCAACCTGCCGAAACCTAGAGTTGGCAATAGTTACACCAAGCGTAAAGCTAGTGGCAGCGCTATTACTGAGTTTGGCCCAGCTCTAGGCATCCTTCTAATTTGCTTCTTCTTTCCTTTGCTCAATATGCTTGTTCTAGGGGTCTCCTACTGCCTCTGTATGGTACTTAATTACAATCAGGTGCATGAGGCTTCATTGCTACCGATGAGTGATGCTACAAGTTTGAATGGCCCTGTTTGCAAAGATATTACTGATCGCTGGCTCAATGGCATGGGCAAGTTTGTGAAAACAGAAGGCTATCCCCAGACAGTCATTAGCTATCGCGATGGCCATACCACAAACAACGTTACCGATCGCATCGCCATGGTGCAAACAACGGTTAAGTGCCAGCCGACCTTGAGCATTCCACTTTTCGGTGCTAGCGTTCCGGGTTTGAATGCCCCTATGGCTTTTTCCGTTTCCAGTGAGAGCACCATGGAAAATCCTGACAATGCGCCTGTTGGTAATAGTGGTCAGAGTCAGAATGCCAAAGTTGTTTCATCTGGTGGTAGCTCGTCGGGTAACCAACTTGCCGCACCGCTTGAGAGAGGTGGCTGGGATCATAATGATTTGAGATTGTCTGTTCGTCGACCTGGTCTACTTCGGTCAGGAGGTTGGTAGGCATGAGCGGGGAGAGAATGAAAAAGCAGACTGGCGTTAATGGCATCAACCTGCCGAAACCTAGAATTGGCAATAGTTACACCAAGCGTAAAGCTATTGGCAGTGCTATTACTGAGTTTGGCCCAGCTCTAGGCATCCTTCTAATTTGCTTCTTCTTTCCTTTGCTCAATATGCTTGTTCTAGGGGTCTCCTACTGCCTCTGTATGGTTCTTAATTACAATCAGGTACATGAGGCTTCATTGCTACCGATGAGTGATGCTACAAGTTTGAATGGCCCGGTTTGCAAAGACATTACGGATCGCTGGCTCAATGGCATGGGCAAGTTTGTGAAAACAGAAGGCTATCCCCAGACCGTTATTAGCTATCGCGATGGCCACACCACAAACAACGTTACTGACCGCATTGCCATGGTGCAAACAACGGTTAAGTGTCAGCCGACCTTGAGCATTCCACTTTTCGGTGCTAGCGTGCCGGGTTTGAATGCCCCTATGGCTTTTTCCGTTTCCAGCGAGAGCACCATGGAAAATCCAGACAATGCACCTGTTGGCAATAGTGGTCAGAGTCAAAATGCCAAAGTCGTTTCACCTGGTGGTAGTTCGTCGGGTAACCAACTTGCCGCACCGCTTGAGAGAGGTGGTTGGGATCGCAATGACCTGAGAATAAATGTTTCGCGTGCAGGCTTGCTTTAGTCTAATGCCGCTTCTGACTAGATTTGGACAACTGCCATGATTGCCGAATGGCTTTTGCCTCAGGAGAATTTTGTAGAGCTAGCGGTAACTCGTCGACTACTGCATTAGCTTTATTCAGCATGTTCTGACTTTCTTCTAGCCGGTGTAAGCGCTTAAAAATTTCGGCGGTGTTGGCTAAGGTGATGGCATATGAAATGTCTTTTTGTCCGCTCGCTTTGCTGCTGGTTTGGTGCAATTTAATGGCCTGCTCGAAGGTGCGGAGGGCTTCTTGCTCTTGCCCGGCCTTTGATAGGTTATTGCCTTTATTAGTTAGAGCTTCTGCGTATTCTTGTTGGTAGCGAATAAGTTCCGGATGATGGCCGTCAAGTTTTTTTGTGCCACCATTCACAGCCTGCTGCAGCAATTCTAGTGCTCGCTCTCTGTCAGCTTCGCTTCCCGATGCATCCAGAAGTGCTGCCAGATTTGCCTTGGCATTCAGTGTTTCGGGATGCTCATTACCTAATTTATTTTTCCTGATTGTGAGGGCCAGCGATAAATGTTCTCTTGCTTTAGCAATTTGACCCAATTTAAATTCACAGCAGCCGAGATCTAAATACGAATTGGCAATATCTAAATTTTGTTTGTCTCCATCGCTCAGAGCCAGTCTTAGAGCTAGACCGCGCTCTAGTATTGTCTGGGCTTTTTGATAATTGCCCATCCAAAAATAGAGTGCGCCTAAGTTATTGGTAGCGGTGGCAAATAGCACCTTGTCTTTGGTCGAGTTTTTGAGAGTGGCCGTGACTTGTTCTAAGTTGCTTAAGGCTTCAGGATATTTGCCTTGCTGTCTCAGCGCATTAGCAAGCACAACCCTGTGCCTCGATAAAATATTTTCGCTAAGGCCGGCTTTGGTCGCAAAGGCCAGAGCTTTTCTGGCATTATTCTCGGAGTGACGATATTGACCCATGTTGTTGTTGAGTAAGGCCAAATAGTTATACGCTGCGGCAAGTCGCTCTGGCGAAGGGCTCTTGCTGGTTTCAATCTGTTTGAGGCCGAGCATTATTTGCTGCTGTGCTAGCGGATAATTACCTGAAAGGCGAGCGCGGTCTCCTGCTGCAATTTTGCTCTCGGCTCTTACATCCATACGACTATTAGCAATCGCCTGTTGCGGAGCGGCTAAGGCATAGGGGCTGCTCAGTAAAGTCAGGCAAATGAGAATGATTAATGGACCGTCGCCAGTGTGATTCATTTGCTGATTTTAGCTGATATTAGCTCATCACCTTTTGTTTGCTGTTGAATTTTTCTCAGAAGATTAAATGTCTCAGCTTTGTGAAACTTTCAGAGTTGAGTGGAGTAATAGAGATTGTGAACCAAGAGGTGTCGATGAAGTTACTGTGTTTTAGCCTGGTTGGACTTTTGTTTTCGCTATCTTTGCCCCACGCTGCTGTCGGGCAAGAGGCCACAGGTTCAAGCCCTTCACTGGCTCGTCCTGCTCTTAATGAAGCCAGTCAATTCAGCTCTGGTAGCGATCGCCGCTTGCGCCTGCGCCAATATTTTGAAAGGCGTGCACAAGCAGGCAGTGGTGGTTCTAGAAATGCGGCGGAAGGCAATGGCGCAGGTATAGGTTCAGGCGCAGGTGCTATTTTGGGTGCTAGAGCAACAGCTGCCATAGACTCTAACTTAGTTAAGGTGCAGACAAATGTACCCTATGGCAAAGAAGCGCGGCAGGTTTTGGATATCTATACGCCAAAACAGGCAAAGGGCCCGCTGCCGGTAATTTTCTTTTGCCATGGCGGCGGTTGGCGCATTGGCAACAAGAGCATGCATGTCGAAAAAGGTTCAAGCTGGGCCAGTAACGGTGTTATTTTCGTTAGTACTAATTATCGCCTGGCGCCAGAGGCTACTCACCCTAAACAAATTCAAGATGTTGCTTCAGCCTTTGCCTGGGTGAAAAGTCATGCCACCGAACTTGGTGCTGACCCCAATCGTATGTATGTCATGGGGCATTCAGCTGGAGCCCAATTAGTTGATTTGCTCGGCACTAACGAACGCTTTCTTGCTGAAAAAGGACTTAGCCTGAAAGATATAAAAGGTGTGATTAGTCTTGACACTGCTAGCCTTGATTTGAATCAGCGTTTGGGCGATGGCTCCCCTGAGGGCAAGGCTGTGGGCGACATGATTACCACTGCCTTTGGTTCTGATCCCAAAATTTTAGCTGAGGCCTCGCCTACCGCCAATATTCACTCCGGTCAAAAGTATCCTGATTTTCTGCTGTTCTGCGGTGCCAAGCGTGTTGCTTGTGTGGCCCAGCACAAAGTCTTTTCTCAGACCCTGGAGAAAGCTGGTGGAAAAGTTACAGTAAAGGCTGTTCCCCTCAGTCACTCTGAAATTAGCAAGGCTGCGGGGCAGCCAAACTCAGATATTTTCAAAGAAGTGATGGCGTTTGTTCGCGCTTCTGCTAACCTGCAGTAGACAGCAACGTAAGTGGAGAATGAGATGTCTGAAGTCAAGATAACAGTCAAGAAAAATGGTCCTCTTCTTGTGGATGGCCCATTTGAGTTGAAGGATCATGATGGCAACGCAATAGCAGTGCCAAGGCAGCCTTGTGCTCTTTGTCGTTGTGGTGCATCAGCTAACAAGCCATTTTGTGATGGCACTCATAGCAAAATTGGCTTCGACGCTGCAGCAGCAGTTGTGCCTGAGAGTAAGGAATAGTTTTACTCGATCACAACATTGTCAGTATGGGCTCGGCCGAAAGTTTCACTCATGTACATTTCTTCTGCTTTTGTTGGTGGGACGATGAAGCGGCCTGGAGTAGTAGCCCTGATTAAGTAGCTGTATTGATACTTGCCAGCATTTAGAACTGCGGCAAAGGCTTCTGCTTGGTGGTCGCGAAGGTTCTCGTGCTCGTACCAGTGTTCTTGATACTGCTCATGTGTATTGCTGTCGCCTACTTCTCTGGCCGGTTCTATCGATTTGGTGCCTGCTAGGCTCTTGTTTATGGCTTCTGTCCCGGCTGGAAGTGGATCGCTCAAGGCTACGTGGTAGCGCGCCCCAGGCGCAGCAAACTTCACTTTGACGCGGATGGTTGAGCCAGCCTTGAAATGCCAGGTGCCTTTTTCGTCTTTAGTTACATCTGAATTTGCATTGGAGTCTGCATCGGAATCAGAATTTACAGGCTCGTAGGTTCTGCTTACAGTGAAGCCTTGATCGATTGGCTTTAGATTTAAGTCTTTGCTGGCATAGTCGAGACCTACTCTGTAGTACATTCGACCCGGACCTTCTTTGTTGATCAAAACATCATTGCTGGTCTTACTTTTGCTGAGCAAATATTCCATTGGCACAGTGGTTGATTTCGTATCTAAGCTCCTTCCTGCAAATTTGTGGTTGGCAACTAGGGTGTCATTGAGCCAGGTCTGGCCCTCAAAGTCGGGCGTCTGCTTCTCATAAGTACTGAAGTATTTATCCAAGGTTTGCAACACATAGCTATTTTCTTGAGTGCCCTGCCAAACGCCATTGCGGCGACCAGCAAGCAGACCCTTAACAAGTTTGGGAATTAGTGGGTTGTCTGGTTGATCTTCTATCAGCGCGGTGGTTACTGTGGCATCGACTCGCCGTGGGCTGCAGAAAAGACTGTAATTCCAGTCGCCGTAGCCGCCGTCATTGGCCGATGCAGTTGAGGCTGTTTCTGATATTTGACTGTTAATTAGCTTTCTCAAGAAGGCTATTTCTTTGCTGTATGACTGATTAGTCTTCAACACGGGTAAGAGCCATGCCGCCGTCTCCAGTGGCATTGACGATTTAAATTTGTCTACGGGTTGCTCGTCGAACTTTTCGCCAGTTGCTTCGATTAGCAGCTCTTTCGCCGCCGCAGAATCATCGTCATGAGCCAGGTGCCTTATGTTCAAGGCCCGCGCTTTCAGAGCGAGCCTGGCTCTGGCGTCGTACTCGGCTGGTATGAATTTTTCGATTTCTTTTAGGTGAGCAAGTGCTTGTTTCAGTACACGCTCATTGACCGGGTAGAGCTTAGTCTTGGCCAGGAGAAGTGCTTGGGTAACTTGTATGGAGACATAGGGCCATTTCGTTGCTTCTTCAGCGGTCCACAGACCAAAGCCGCCAGAACCGTTTTGGCGTTTTTCTAAAAGAGCAATATCGTCTTCTATGCGTCTTTTGTATTTGCCAGTTTCATCAGGCTTTAGGGCGCCAAATGCTAGCAGCGCATCTTGCATTGATTCCATGGCAATTAGTCTTGAAGAAACTTGCTCAGAGCAGTCATATTGATAGTTACGTAGGTAATTGAAGCAATCGTCTAGCGACTGCATTGCGGAGCTGCTGGTCGAAATACTTAGGCCGCCAATGCTTTCAATGACATTACTTGGTGCCGCAAGTTTTTGTACTACTGCTTCTTTATCAATTACTCCGTAGGTGGCAAAGCTTTCTTTGCTGGCCGGAACCATAATTGGCAAACTAAACTCTGTGGAGTCGCTTAGGCTGTCTGTTTTTGCAACGCACTGAAAAGTCGCTTGGCCATTGCTTATTGCTTTGACGGCAAAGCGCACTTCAACGCGATCATTGGCTGGTATTTCTACTTGCTTACCTGGCTCGCTTATCTCGGCGTTGTTGCTGCGCAGCGCAACTTCGGTTTTGAGCGGTTTGTCTGTTTGGTTTTGGATGATTACAGATAGCTCGCAGCTGTCGCCGAAATTGAGGAAGCGAGGGGCTGAAGGCTTAATCATTAGAGGTAGCTTTGTCGTCAGGCTCGATTCTGATGAACCAAATTTATCAGTTCCTGCTGCCGCTATGGCCATAATGCGGTAGCGTGTGACACTGTCTGGCAGCTTAAATTTGACTTGAGCTTTGCCATCACCATCTGTGGTGACCACTGGTTTGAAGAAGGCCAGAGCGGCTAGGTCTTTTCTAAAGCCGAGGGGCGATGCCTGAGCAAGAGAATCGCCGTTTCGATATTCCTGAAGTTCGATTGTTCTAGCATTCATTGGTGGTAACTCATCTGATTCACCCATACGCCCGGCGACTATCCGAGAATTTGCCACCATTATCCACATGCCTGAGTCTTGCGTTTTGGTATGTACGCCGTAAAAAGCGCTAGCGGAGTTTCTGTAGAACTGTTTTATTGGGTCTGGCCATTTGTATGCAGCCAGTGCCAGAACGGCTTCGTCCACCACAGCAATAGCCACTTGTCCATTTTTTACTGACTCTTGTCGGTCTTTTAGTTCCACATTTAGAGTAATTTCTTTCCCCGGCGCAGCGACAGTAGCATTTGGCTCAACTCTCAGAGAGAGCCTCTTCGTTACAGGTGGCACATGAATTCGGTGTTCACCGGTGGAATAGTTGGTTCTGTTATTGGCTAGAAAAGCGGTTATTACTACGTTCGGATAGTAGGCTTCAGAAATAAGTAATTCGATGGTTTTTTCTGGTCCTTCCAGAGTTAGCGGCAAAGTTGTGAGGGTTTTGTCTTTGGCCAGAACAAGAAAACCATACGATGGAAAGATGTCGGATTTAATTGTTATCTTGGCTCTGTCGCCTAGAGCATATGACGGCTTGTCACTTGCAATTACAATTTTTTCGCGTGCAAAATTTTGGCTGACAACTGCCGCTTCAGTGGGCGTTGGCAGCTTATCAAAGTCACAACACTGATTTAGTCGCCCGCTGCTGTCCTTGACTGTGGCCGTGACAAAAAGACTGGTCGAACTGGGTTTTGTTTTGAATGAGACTCTTGCCGGTTTGTCGCCAATGGTGATGTGTTGGATGATTGCTGGCTGTTCTTCTTCTTGATTGGCCTCTACGAAAGCTAGCTCAACTTTTGTACCTGGCAAGATTTTGCCGTCGATACCAGTGGCCACGATGTTCTTGTAGGAATTTTCACCAGCCTTAAATGACTCGTTACCATTAATACCAACATAGACATCTGCAGGATGAGCTAGGAGGTGAAGTTTACTTGTCCAATTTTGGCGGTTGAGATCAGTGATAGTGCTCTCGCAATCAAATGTGACTGCTGTTGGACTTTTGGAGAATCCACTCGCTAATTTAATTGCACCTCGGCCAGTTGCATCCGTTTTGACAGTCAATTCTTTGATGTCAGCATTACTGCTCTCGAAAGCGTAGTGTCCCTTGCACAGATCTCTGTTGTCGAATTTGTAGCCATCCCAGCCCGGTGGATCGAATGATTGCGCTCTTGCCTTTACCGCCCACTGATTGTCTGCATTGGCTAAGGCGCCGCCGCTAAAATACTGGTTGTGAGAAGTGATCACTATTTCGTCACCGAGAAATATAGAGTTTCCTTTGCTTGATGAAACGCTGGTTTCAAACTCTGGTCTTCTAAACTCTTGCACGTTTATGACTATTGGCTCTGTACCTTCTTCGATGGTGGCTCTTCTACCATCCTTAGAGAATGTGTAGAGCTCTAGTTTGCCAAGCTTTATATTTGCTGGGATGACAAAGTCAAAGGCGAAAGATCCTTTGTCATCGACTAGGCATTCTCCGCGAAGAATCTGTTCGTTGTAATCTTGCATAAGCTCATAAGTAAGTGCCTTTACCGGGGGGAACGAAAGGTCTATGGCACCACTGTCTGGATATTTACGCTCACGAAGCATACCTTTTATATAAACTCTTTCGCCTGGTTTATAGAGTTGCCTATCAGAGACTGCATATTGAACTAGTTTAGGACAAAGGTTCGCTCTGCCGAGCATGTTGTAGTTGATTATTGTGACAACGCTGCTGTCTGCGCCCTTTCGGCCAATCAGTGGTACCCATATATACGCTGACTCAGAAAGAGGCAGAGAGGCTCGACCGAAAGCGTCGGACTTAGTTTTTTCGGCCGTGCCACCCAGTGATAGTTCTACGCCTTCAATTGGTTTTCCGTCAGAAAGATTGCTTGCCAGAACATGCACTTTACCGCGAGTAAAAGCATCTAAGGATAGGTCAGTTACTTGAATCCAACAGTTGTGCTGAGATTCGCCGTGTACTGGCTTTATAAGCGTGTACGATAAAATAAGATGCCCATACTTTCCGTTGATATAGGGCTTTAAGTCTATGCTTACGTTACTGCCAAGCGGCCCTAAGTTATATTCTTTCGTATCAACCAAAGTGCCGACTGTGAGGTTTGAACTGCGAGAGTCTCTGTTGAATTTATCCCAGTCTTCCGCTTCTACTTTGCGAATTGCGACCTCTAGTTTCTTAGCACCTTGAGCCCAAACTGCGTGAACAAGCGGTTCGTCTGGGCTCAGTGTCTCGAAGCCTTTGAGCTGGCTTACCATCGGAATGAGCCCTCGCGATTGAAGCTTTGCGCGCTCTCTCTTTCCTAGCTTTTGGCCGAAAATGTCTGTTAGGTTCTCGTCGAAAGTAACGGTGTACCGTGTATGCGGCCTAAATCTACCCTCTATTGTTATCGAAGCTTCTGGTCGTGTTCTGAAGAGATTGTCAGTTTTAAACTCTTGAAGCGGAGGTGTGATTGTCACCATATTTGGATTGAATTTCTTGCTATCAATCAGGTTGTTGAATTCGAAAGTTTTCCTCTCCGGAAAACCGTTGGATTTGGTTAAGTCGTTCACCCAGCTAGATGACTCAAAGACGATAGACGTTGTTTTTAACGCTAGTGGCCCATAAGTTTTGAAGGTCGTTTCTTGGTCTGCCAAGCTCGTTAAGGGCCCTTCTGCTGATGGCAAGTTCTTGTCAAAGAGCACTTTGATTGTTGAGTTCTTTGGCAGCTTTTCTGTCGGTTCGAAAACTACAAAGTCTTTGTCATTTTCATTTGGCAGTTGCAGAATGCTTGCGGTCGTTAACCAAGATTGCCCATTCTCAGGTAGCTCGTCGCCATTCTGCCGAGCCTTGCGCATAGCCTCTAGGCGGCTTTTGTATTCTTTTTTACTTACTGCCTTTATGGCATAGCTGCGCTTCCCTAAAAGTATGTGTGTCTTGGCTAGAACTTTTTCCTGATCGATATTTTGATTGAAGTGTGCCACTAGTAGTGGTGACTGGTTCTCTCTCGCTGTTTCTGGCGGATAGAATTCTGCGATTTTTACTGCTGGCAGATCGAGGTGATAGACATAGCTTTTATCTATTTGATTGCCGGTGATAGACTTGGCGCTAGCAGGTACTGTGACGACATAATTAGTCGCTTTCGGGAAACGACCGCCTTCTGGTGTGAATATTAGAGTTTGGGTCCCAGCCCATTGCCATGAGCCCTTGGGTTGGGGTGCGATGGTAACGAACTGCTCTGGGTCTACAACCTTGGTCTGGCCTACTGTCGATAGTTCTATCAGCGGTTGAGAGAAAGTGAGCGTTAGTTGGTGTAGGTCGTCGACAGCTCCGCTATGACTAATGCGGTTGACTGTCAAGGGATGGCCCGAGCTTGGTATGGATGCAGCGGTTGGCTTCTCTTGGGTTGCTAACGGCGGAAATGCTTCAATTTGAGTTTGAGTGGACGATGGCTTTGTTATGGAGTCCGTCGGCAAAATCAGCCTTGGGACGTTGTTGTCTATTGCCGGAAGTCGGCTGAGTTTGTCAAATAGTGCTGCAACTTGCTTGGGAGTAAGCTTTTGCTCTTGCTGTGAAGCTGGCAATTCCTGTTTTGTCGCCGTCTTCTGATTGCTTGGGGAATTGGTGACTGGCTCAATTGAGAAGTTAATTTTGCTTTCGTCTTTGTCGTCTGTTGCTCCAGCTTGAGCAGATTGGCAGAGGCTGACGGGAGAGCTGAGCGCAAGCAGAAAAATAGCTAGCGCTATGGCCAGGTACCTTGTTTGCTGCTTTTCTGCGCCGCATGACCAGTTTCTCGTCGCCATAGTTTCACGCCTCATTGAAGCGCTTATTTTAAGGCTCTTTGGTTCTGGTATATATTTCTTCTGCTTAAGGCTTTTGCAAGCTCTACTGCCCGCCAGCGCCTACTTGTACTTCATAAGGTAGGCTCGCACCTAATGGCGGTCTGGCAAATGGAGCTGCTGCCGAGATCGCTTTGAGAGCAGCACGGTCTGTTTCTTTGTTTCCAGAGCTAGTGATAATCTTTGCGGCTGATACTTTGCCGGCTTCATCTATTCTGAATTGCACTTTAGGAAACGGGACTGTTATGCCTTTTTCTTTCCATTTCAGTTGGAGAGAATTAGTTATCTCGTTTTTGTAGGAAGTGAAATCAGCTGGTCTGAATGAAAGTCCACCGGCGCGTCCTGTTTCTGGGGGAATGTCTTTTATTGGTGCTTTCATGTTTGCAGGCACAGTTCCTGGCGTGCTATTTGCACTATTTGAACTGCTTGAGCCGCTGGTAGATTTTGGTGGCACATATACCTCACCCATTTTCACTGGCTGCGGCTCTGTCTTTGGAGGCACGTAGACATCGCCGAGTGTAGCTTTTGAGCTTTCTTTTTGTGGCGGGTTTTTTGCTTGATTCTTTTTCGAGTCTTCTGCTTGAGCTGGTGTAAACAACGAAAGGGTCAAGGCAAATCCAGCCACTATTTTTGTTTTCAGCCATCTTGATGCATCACGAATTTTGCGCAAGGAGCGAGGGCAATTGTCGGTCATGACTGTGCCGTCTGGGCGGCGGTAAAGGCGCGCGCATACTCGACCTTGTTCTCGTCCTTTAGCAAAAACAGATTCTGCTTCTTTGTCGGTCAGGTTGGCGATGTTGTAAACATTCAAGCTGCATTGGCTGCAGAAGCGTACACTATCGTTGCCTGTCATCTTGTCCCAGCTGCTTTCGCAGGGAGTTTCAATAAAGGCTTGATTGAGCAAACTGGGCTTGGCGAATATTTCTACTGCTATTTCTAGCGGTTGATCGTTTTCGTTGTTGAGCATTTTACTTCGCCTTCTCATCTTTAGATGGAGTTACTGGTTTAACAGCTGGTTCTACTTTTGCTGGTTCTGCTTTCGCTGGTCCTACTCGCACTCGTCCCATCTTGTGGGTAGCTGGTTCGCCGCCCGGGGCTTTAACTTGCGGTTTGTCTGTGCTTGGAGAATTCGGTGAAGTTGGTGTAGCTGGTGGTGCCACTTTATTTGGTGCGGCGATTTTTCCTAGTTCTGCCTGCTCGGCTGGTGTCGGCACTCTGATGGCTCCCATCGTTGGCCTCCCTATATTGCTACCGGGGTTAGCACCGGGATTGGCACCTTTTGTTGCTTTATCTGCCTCAGTTTTGCCTCCTTTTTTAGATTTTGACTTTACTTCGTCCCAATTAAGAACAAATTCTGGATCATCTTTTGCCGGTGACTTTGTCTGAGTAGGGTTGTCTGCTTGAGCTGGAGCCGCTAATGATGCTAGTAAACCGAAGCAGGCGACGATTTTTGTCTTTAGCCATCTTGAGGCATTGCGAATTTTGCGCAGCGCCCTGGGGCAATTGTCAGTCATAATGGTGCCATCTGGCCTGCGGTAAAGACGGGCGCAGAGCCGCTCTCCGTTGGTGCCTTTGGCGAATACTGCTTCTGCTTCTTTGTCTGTCATGTTGGCAATGTTATAAACGTTCAGGCTGCACTGACTGCAAAATCGCACGCTGTCATTGCCGGTCATTTTGTCCCAGCTAGTGGGGCAGGGTATTTCAACGAATGCGCGGTCTTTGAGTGGGCCAGGTTGGGCGAATGTTTCTACTGCATCTGAGTCATTGCAATTCATAACTGGAGCCTCTTTTATAGTCTTTCTTGGGTAAAGCGATATTCCATTTTTAGCGGCAGTGTACTTGATGTCGGTGGCTTTTCAAATGGTGCTGCTTCTTTTACTGCCTTGAGAGCTGCTTTGTCTTGTTTCTTCTTACCACTACTTTCTTTGATGGCAATATTTTCCACACTGCCATCTGCTTTGACCGTAAATTTTACTGATGGGAATGGCGCAACCAAACCATTCTTCTTGCCAGCGGCATTGATGCTAACAAAAATTTTTGCGGTATATTGATCTTGTTCGCTGGGGCGGAAGCTGATGCCACCGGGAAGGGGAATGTCAGGTCTTTGTCCGTTTTTTGTCTCTACCGGTTTTACCATGACGTTTCCGGTTTTAGGAGCTGTGCAGCTATTTTGATTGGTGTCTTTAGACTTGGCTGCCTTTGTCTCTTCGCTGTTAGCGGCAGACGGACTCAACAGAGCCATGGCCAGGGTGGTGGCGGCAATAATTTTTGCTTTCAACCATTTTGAAGCATCGCGAACTCTGCGCAGGGCACGGGGGCAATTATCGGTGACGATTGTGCCGTCGGGGCGGCGATAGAGTAGTGCGCAAACCCTTCCTCCGTCTTTACCCTTACTCAGTACGGCTTCGGCTTCTTTGTCTGTAAGATTGGCAATGTTGTAAACATTGAGATGGCAGAGGTGGCAAAAGCGCACGCTGTCCGAACCTTTCATTTTGTCCCAGGTCGTCGGGCAAGGTGTTTCGACGAAGGCTCGATCAAGCAAGCTGTCTGATTTTACAAAAACTGGCTCAGTGTCCATCATTTTGCTCCTTGGTCGGCTGCTCTGATTTTGGATCGAAGGTGAATTCCACTGCCAATGGTCCGCTGTTAGGTGGCGGCGATGGCAAAGGCAATGAGTTTTTAACTGCTTTCAAAGCTTCTTCATCTATAGCTGCTTGCTTAGAGGTTTTTATTACCTTGAGCAGTGAGATTGCTCCCTGGCTATCGATTGTGAAACTGACCGAGGTTGGCAGTTGACCTTGGGTCGGTTGCTTTGGATTACCTGCTTTTTTCCATGTCTCCAGAAGCTTTGTATTTAACTGCTGCATGTACCTGGAAAGATCCGGCATGGCCGGAACGCCAGCAAGTGCTGGCGCTGGATTCTTTTCATAGTCCGGTGAGACAACTGGTTCGACTGAAGGTAAAGCCGTCGACTTCGATTTGCTTGGCTGCGGGGCTACTTTTTCTTTGTCTTTGTCGCTTGAAGCCTCACCGGGAGCGTTGGCCGAAAGAAAGAGAGTGGCTAAAGCGGCTACTTTCGCTACGGCATAAAAGGCTCTATTGCGTAAATCCCTTAGCCGACGCAGGGCGCGAGGGCAGTTGTCGGTCATGACCGTGCCGTCTGGGCGCCGGTATATTCTTGTGCAAATTCTATTGCCGTTGAGATTTTGCGCAAAAATTTCCTGCGCTTCACTGTCGCTGAACTGCGAAATATTGTAGACATTCAATTTGCAAGAATGACAGAAACGCACACTTTCGCTACCGGTCATTTCATTCCAGTCAGCAGTGCAGGGCGTGTCGATGATGACGCTTTCCGCTAGGTTGGCTGCGGTAATTTTAATTGAGTGCATAGGTTCATTGTTTCAGGTTAGCGTACAGCAACATACCCGGGCATTCCCAATCTATATTCAGTATTTTCACTAGGACCTACTCGAAAAACCCCAGTTTTAGGAAGTGGCAGCACTCGGCCTCAATTGCCGGAATATCTTGTAAAATCTTTCGGCATGGTGGTCTTGGGGTATTTATGAGTCTCAATGCAAAGTTAGGCAAAGGCCGCTCCGATGCCTCAAAAACTTTATCGTTATTGGTTTTGGCGTCGATTTGTCATTCATTAATGCTAGTTTCTAGCCCACCAGCTCGGGGGCAATTTCAGGAACCGGGCCAATTGCCTGGGCAATTTCAAGAACCCAACCGATTTCAACCTGGTCGCCGCAGCAGTCTGGGCGAAATCGACGAGATCATGAACCAGACAATGCAGCAGTTTCATGTGCCTGGCGGTTCTTGTGCCGTGGCGTATGGCGGTAAATTGGTCTATGCCAAAGGGTTTGGTGTGGCTAACTTACGGACAGGCGAGCCGGCCACGCCTAACACGTTGTTCAACTTAGCCAGTTGCACTAAAGCAATATCTGCCTTTGGAGCATTGCGCCTACAAGAGCAAGGCAGGCTCAATCTCGATACCCCCTTCTGGGACGTCATCGGTCGACCGATGACAGCTGATGGCAGACCGCCCCGGCCGCGTATTCAAGAAATTACGGTGAGACAACTTTTGCACCACTCTGGTGGCTGGAATGATGATTCTGGTTTTGATACTGCCGGCAAGCAGATTAATCGCATGGCACCAAATGGCCTTCCATATAAGGAAGCCGTAAGAGTGCTTTTGCAAACGCCGCTCGATTATCCACCGGGTACGCAGGCTAAGTATGCCAATGGCCAGTGGAATTTGATCAAGTATGTGATTGAGTGTGCTTCACAAGAGCCTTACGGCCGTTACATGAGAAAACAGCTGAGATCTATTGGCATTGAAGACATGGTTGAGGAGTCACCAAATGTAGTGCAGGGGCAATCTAATCGTTATGGTGGCAATCCGCCCCGCATGATCAAAGGGGGGCAGCGCACAGTGCCGTTGATGCCTAGTTTCGGTAACTGGATGGCTTCCTCGATTGACCTAGTCAAATTTTTGACAGCACTAGATGGATCTCGCATGCAAGGTATTTCGCAAGACTCGTTCAATCAGCTTGTGGCACCACTGCCGCCACCAATGCAAAGTGATCAAGATGGTAAGCACTTCGGTTTGGGCCTGGATACAGTGCGGCAAATGCCTGGCGGAATTTCTTTCATGAAAGATGGTGCCAAGCCTGGTGTTCACTGTCAAATTGTTCACATGAGCAACGGTGTTGATTTTTGCGTGCAGTTCAATGGTGGTGCCTCCGACAACGGGGACGATGCTAATCCGGCGCCAGTAGCCGTCAATAAAATTCGCGCATTGCTCAACGATGTGAAAGATTGGCCAGCTGGCGATTTGTTTGCCAATTATCAGTAGACTGACTGTTTAATTTAGCGTCGCTAAATATTTTGCTCACGAATCAGACAAAACTAGACACAAAAAAGCGCCGACCCTAGAGCCGACGCTTTTAATTTTTTCAGTCAGCGCTCTATTTAGCGGCTGCGGCAGCTGCTTCTTTAGCAGTTGGGGCAACAACCTTAGGAGCGACAACTTTGACCACAATCTCGTCGTGTGGGTTGAGAATAGTGATTCCGGCGGGCACTTGTACTTGGCCGAAGTGAATGGCTGCTTCAACTACTTCTAGAGCAGTCAGGTCTACTTCGATGTAATCTGGAATTTCAGCAGGTAGGCATTCAATGTTGGCTTCTTGATAGTTCTCTTCGAGCTTGGCGCCAGCTTTAACAGCGAGCGACGCGCCAACGAATTTGATTGGAACTGTCACTGAAACTTTGCGTTGAAGGTCTACTTTGTAGAGTTCGATGTTATAGACGAAATCTTGAGTTGAACGTCTCGCTACTTGTCTAATGATAGCGTTGACATTTCCTTCTGCAGATTCAAGCTCAATCATGTGCGAGTAAGCGGCAGCTGGAAGGCGACCAAACTCACGAGCATTGATTTGCAAGCTCTCAGAGGGAATACCACGACCATAAAGAGTCGCAGGCACGTTGCCTTCACGTCTCAATTGTTTCGGGGTTTTGGCTTCGCGTTTGGCGACGCCTAGTTTGATTTTCTCCATAACCCGCTCAATTCCTTAGGTAAAACTTTGGATGATTTCGTAGAACTTTTCTGGATGAAAAGATGAAACTGGGGCGCAAGGATTCGAACCTCGGAATGTCTGGACCAAAACCAGATGCCTTACCACTTGGCGACGCCCCAATTTAAACTGTGCAGGCTGGAAAAGCCGGACAGCAACGGTTGATTCTATTGAAGTTGATGGCTTTATGTCAATCAACATTGTGCTTGTATGCCTAAATATAAAGCACAATTGATATTAGGGTAGGGCGCGAACCGCTGCCGCTTGATCTATGAGAGAGCGGGCAAAGCTAAGCGAGGCCTCTTCATTGGCGTTTCCGCTGGCCATGGCGGCAAGAGATCTAAGTCTCATTTCATCATCAAGAATGTTGACTGTAACAATCGTGCGATCAGCTAAATGTTCTTTCTTTACTTCTAGGTAGTTGTCAGCCACTGAAGCAACAATTGGCTGGTGGGTGATGCAAAGTATCTGTTGTGAGCGGGATAGTTTTGAAAGTTTGTCGCGCACGGCATTGAGCACGCGGCCGGAGAGGCCGGTATCTATTTCATCAAATATGACGGTGGCCACCTGGTCAGCGGCGGCAAAGATGGTCTTAATGGCCAGCATGATGCGTGATAGCTCGCCGCCGGAGGCAATTTTGCCCAGGGGCATGGCTGGTTGGCCAGGGTTGGGGGCGATTAAGAAGTCAATTTTGTCGATGCCGTTAGGGCCGGCTTCGGCCAGTTGGCTAAAGGCAATTTCAAAGCGGCATTTTTCCATGCCCAAATCTACTAATTCTTTTTCTACGGCCGCTGACAAGGTCTTGGCTAGCTTTAGCCTTCCTTTAGATAGATCGGCGGCTTTGTTTTGTAGCTCGCTTGCTACGTCAGCTATTTCTTTGGCTAAGCCTTCGGTTTCTTTCAAGCCGTTTTCTAGTTTTTCTAGTTCATGGCTAAGCTCTTCTTGCTTGGCAATGGCGTCGCTTAAATGCGGCCCGTATTTGCGCTTGATAGTGGCTATCAAATTAAGGCGGTTTTCTAAATCGATTAGGGTATCGGGATCGGTATCGAGCTTGTCGGCGTAGCGACGCAAGGCTGTAGAGGCTTCTTCTAGGCTAGCCAGGCCGCCGCTCAGGGCTTCGTGGATAGAGTCAAGGCTAGAGTCAAAGCGCAGGGCTTTTTCTACTTCAGACATGGCTTTTTGAATCAGATCAACGGCACAGACCGAACTATCTGAATCGGAGCCGGTAAGAGCATCTTGAGCCGCTTCAGCTTGCTGTTTTAGTTCAATAGCATTGCTTAAAACGCTGACCTGGCGAGCCAGTTCTTCGTCTTCGGCTGGATCGCTCAGTTCTGCTTGTTCTAGTTCATTTAATTGAAATTTGGAAAAATCAAGTTTGCGCAGGCGCTCATCTTCTGACATGGTGAGCGAATCTAGCTCGTCTTGCAATTGTTTTTTGCGAGCGTAAAGGGTGCGTACTTTCTCTAAAATTTTAGTGTGACTGTCGCTTCCCAGGCCGTCTAAAAGTTCTAGCTGTGACTGCGAAGACATCAGTGTGCGTGCTTCGTGCTGGGCGTGCACGGTAATGAGCATGGTGCGCAACTCACCTAGCAAATTATGATTTACCAGGGTGCCGTTGATGCGAATTTTAGAACCGCTTTTACCAATTTCGCGAGCGACTGTAAGTTCTGCTTGCTCGGCTGTTTCTTCGTCTATTAGCTCTTCTTTTTTCAGCCAGGCAATCACCTGAGAGCTGGGTACAAAGACTGCTTCGAGATTGGCTTTGTCGGCACCGGGACGGATGATTGAGGATGGTACTTTGCCGCCTAAGACCGCGTTGAGAGCATCCATCAAAATGGATTTTCCCGCTCCAGTCTCACCGGTGAGAACATTTAATCCGGCTGTCCAGTCGACCTGAGTTTTTTCAATCAGGGCGAAATCTCTAATCTGTATACTTTTTAGCATGCACCGTATATGGAGTCGTTGTAGTGTTCTGCCATAGCAGCGAAATTTTGGATGAAAATCTCTGCTGATGCCAACATAATAGCCCGAATCACCATGTAGTAAAGCCCCCGCTTAGATTTCTAAGAGAGGGCTTTAATTTTCTTACTTTGTCCGCTGCTAGTTTTTACTATTACCTATTTATATATAGCTTCTAGCTAAACCACAGTCGCTAACTAAACTGCTGACCTAATCTAAACGGCATTCAGTCTAAACTGCTGCCGCAGTGGCAACTTCAGCTCTCGATTGAATGCTGACCTGAGCCGCTACTTGTTTGGCTATTTCAATGAAGGCCTTTGATACAGCGCAGTCTGGGTCGCCAGCTACGATTGGCACCCCTTGGTCTCCGCCAATGCGCACTTCTGGGTCGAGTGGTATTTCGCCCAAGAAAGGTACCTGGTGCTCTTCGGCTAAGCGCTTACCGCCGCCACGACCAAAGATTTCGTACTGTTCGCTTGAACCCTTAGGCTGGAAGTAGCTCATATTCTCGACGAAGCCGAGGATTGGCACTTCCATTTGCGAAAACATTGCTAAACCTTTGCGGCCATCGAGCAAGGCAACATCTTGTGGGGTGGTGACGATGACGCCGCCGGAAAGCTGAGTGGCTTGCACCATGGTCAGCTGGGCGTCGCCTGTGCCTGGTGGCATATCAACGATAAGATAATCGAGTTCGCCCCATTCAACGTCGCGCAAAAATTGTTTGATAGCTTTGTCTAGCATTGGTCCACGCCAGATTAATGGTGTGTCTTGGGAGACAAAGAAAGCCATCGAAATGCATTTAACGCCATGATTTTCCGCTGGCACAATGCGGTTGTCTTTGGCGGTGGGCTGATAGGCATCAACTCCCATCATCAATGGAATATTTGGACCAGTAATATCAGCGTCGAGTAAACCGACTTTGGCGCCGAGCTTAGCTAGTGCCACAGCCAGGTTGCAAGATACAGTTGATTTACCTACGCCGCCTTTACCTGAGGTAACGGCAATAATTTGCTTGATGCCGTTGACTGGTTCTTTGCCATTGCGGCGTTGTCCAGCCACTTGGGCTGCTGATTCCATTTCGACTTCTTCAACACCATCTAAGGCTTTGACAGCGTCTTGGCATTCGCCTTCGAGGCGCTCCTTAACTGGGCAGGCCGGTGTTGTCAGTGTTAGTTTGAAAAACACTTTTGAGCCAGTAATCTTGATGTCGGAGATCATTCCGAGAGTGACTACATCGATGTTCAGGTCAGGATCCATGACCGTACTGAGGGCTTTTCTTATTTGCTCTTCGTTGAGCTTATTTTCATTGGCGCCAAGCATTGAGTGACCTGTTTAGGGTAGTGACGGGCTAATCAAGTTTCAAAACTGAAAGCTGAAAACTGATTGCCAATCACATAGTAACGGCTCTAGCTCAAGAGCGGCCGTAAACTAATAAATTATTGAGGCTTGCTAGCACTAACTTCTCTTAAGTCTGGCGCTGCCAGACCTTTATTTTTGCTTGCTAAAGCCCGCTCTGCCTTGGTTATTGGGTGCTTCTCCCCCAATCTTTCAGTGAGCTTTTCAAGAGCGTCATTGACTTGCTCTTGGGAGCCGGCACCTAAGGTGGCGTTAGCAACAGCCAGGTTTGCAGCACTGACATAACAATCAGGATGGTCTGAGCTAAGCAGGGCTTGTCTCATTTTCAGGGCCGCGCTGAAGCATTCTTTGGCTTTGGCTGCTTGTCCCATTTGCAGGTAGCAGATGCCTTGATTATCTAGAGTGATAGCTAGATCGGGATGAATGGCAGGCAGAGAGCGCTTTTGAATGGCTAGGGCTCTTTCTATGTAGACTTGCGCTTTGTCATAGTTTTGTAAGCGTCGCTCTAAATCGCCAATACCCATCAGTGTTTTGGCTGTTAGCGGATGGTCAGGGCCGAAAGCTTTTAAGCGAATCTCCAGAGCTCGCTCGTAGAGAGTGCGGGCCTCGCCTAGTTTATTTTCTTCGCGATAGAGACCGGCCAGGTTGTTGAGGTCCATCGCTGTATCAGGATGTTGGTTGCCCAGAGCATTTAAATCAAGATAGAAAGCTCTTTGATAGTATTTCTCCGCTTTTTTAACTTGGCCAAGATCGCGATAAAGTCCGCCTAAATTGGCTAATAGATAGGCATTACCGACATCGCTGCGACCGAGTTTTTTCTCAGTTATGGCTAGAGCTTTGAGATAAAGAGTCTCAGCTTCGCTGTAGCGACCCTGATCACGCCTCAGTTTGGCTAAGCCGTTGGTAATACTGGCCAGTTGTGGTGAGTCTGGCTGTTTAATTTGTGTCTCCCACAAATTTAGGGCCTTTAAGTAAGTTTTTTCAGCTTCCTGGTAATGACCTTGTTCGCGCTCGAGCATGGCTAAATTATTGAGGGCTACCGCTGGCTCGGGCCGGCTGGCGGCAAAGCTGAGCCGGGCGGCTTCTGCTGCTTTTTCGTAGTAAGGGCGAGCTTCGCCGTAACGGCCTTGGATGCGGTAAAGCTCGGCCAGGTTGTTCATGGCTCGGGCTGTGCGTTTGTCGATTTGCCAGTCGGGACCAAAGGTCTGGCAGACAGCCAGGGATGTTTCAAATTCTTTGCGGGCTTTCTCGTAGCGACCAAGTTTGAAAGCCTCTTCGCCAGCGGCAATGGCGTTGTAGTAAGGCACGCTCTGGAAGGCTAAGAGGATGGCCCAGGTCAGCGTGCTGCCAAAGAGCGCGCGACGGTACCACTTCATTTTGGGGTTGTCGACGACTTTTTCTTTGAAGCCTTTTTGCCAGCGAGCAATTTTGCTGAGCAAAGACGGGCTCTTTAGAGCCTCACCTCCGACTGTCTGAAGCGCTAGCGCTGCTTCTGGTAGGTCTTGAGATTGGTTTGGGGTGTGTTTTCTCATAGGGCTAACTTACGTCTGAGCCCGAGGGGAAGTCAAGAGGGGTTTTGGATAGTATTCGCATCTCCAAAAACGCCTTGGCAAATCTAGCCTTGAATTTTGCCAGAATCTAGCGCGTTGCCAGAATGGTGAGCAGCAAATCTTCGAAAGCTTGCTTGTTTATTTGTGTGGCTACTTGCACTTTGCGCCCAGTGAAAAGTGATGGGCCTGTGCGGCCGATGCTCTTGCCTGAGGTAGAGACATCAATCTTCACTTCTTTATAGGTGAATAAGCCCGGCTCAATGGCGGCAGCGGCGGTGATGGTGTCCCAGAAGTAATAGTCGAAACCTTTGACCAGGCTCCATAGCTTAAAGGCCAGGGCCGAGGCCCGTGAGTTTTCTGATTGGGCTTCGAGTTTGGCTAAGAAGTCTTTGGTAACCGGGAGGTCATTGGTGAGATCAAGAGTAATGAGCTTGATTGGAATTTTGCTGTCAAGCACTTGCTTGAAGGCAACCGGATCAGCATAGACGTTCCATTCAGCGGTGCCGTCAGTGCCTTCTTCTTCGACGTTGCCTTTGCAATTGATGGCTCCGCCCATGATCAAGAATTCTTGAATCTTGTCTTTGACTTCGGGTTGACTGGTCAAGAGTTTGGCAATGTTTGTAAGAGGGCCAGTTGTGACCACAGTGAAAGGCACTTTTGAATTAGAGAGGCAATCTAAAAATACTGATTCAATATTGCGCGGCCGACCATGCTGGTATGGCTTCTTTAGATAGTTGTCACGGAAAAGCGGTAGCTCATTGATGATGTAGCTTTCTCTGCGCCAGTTTTCTGGAAACGGATGCGGCACTTCGTCTTCGGTTAGGGCTATTTCGGGCCCGTCGATATCGAGGTAGGTGGCTATTTTCTGAGTCGCTTCAAAGATTTGAGCGGCATAGCAGTCACCGTTGGTGATACCAACAGCTTGCAAATCGATTTCTGGGCTGAGCCAGAGCAAAATGCAACTGAGCAGATCGTCAACGTGACCATCGTGATCGTGAATAATAGGTTTAGGCATCCCTCAAGTTTACTGTCCTGACAAGGCAGTTTCATTAGAGGGCAATTTATTGCTGAAATTTATTGACGAATTGTTTTGATCGGGCTGCTAATTGGCCGTTAGAGAATGCCGAGATCCATCTTGGCTTCTTCGCTTGCCATGGTCTTTGGATCCCAACGGGGTATCCACACCAGTTTGACATCGACATTTTCGGCCCAGGGCAGTTTCTTGGCAGCGGCATGGCATTGACCTTGAATGACGGCGCCAACAGGGCATCCTGGGCTCGTCAGGGTCATTTTGATGTTGACGTCGTTGCCGGTTACTTTGACTTCGTAAATTAGGCCGAGATCAACAATGTTGATGCCTAACTCGGGGTCAACAATTTGGCGGAGATTTTCTAGAACAAGATCTTCTTGCAACGATGACATCATAAAGGCTTATTCCTTTTTGGTAGATTTAGCAGTCTGGATTCCTTCCAAAAGCGTGTTCCAGGGTAGCAATGCACACTTGATACGCACAGGATATTTCTTCACGCCCCGCAGAGCTTCTAGCTCTTCTAGTTCGTCTTCAAAGGCAACTTCGTCGCTCTTTGTTAGCATCATGTTTTTGAAGCTTTCGATAATTTCTTCGGCGCGCTCGACTGATTGGCCAAGTATCGCTTCAGACATCATCGAGCCGGAAGCTGTATTGATAGAGCAGCCATGGGCCATGAGTTTAACGTCTTCGATTAAGCCAGCTGGCGAAACGTTGAGATAGAGTGTGAGCTCATCGCCGCAAAGCGGATTGACACCTTCAACGGTGGCACTAGCATTGTCTATGCTGCCGTTATTGCGCGGATTGTGGTAGTGATCCAGGATTGTTTCCCGGTATAGATCATCTGCAAGCGACATGTCCCATAACCTTATCAGCTTCTTTGAGAGCGGCCATTAACAGGTCGACTTCTTCAAGGGTGTTGTAGATATAAAAACTAGCGCGGGCTGTGCCCATCACTTTCAAATCTTTCATCAGGGGCTGGCAGCAATGGTGCCCCGCTCTGATTGCCACACCACTGTCGCTCAAAATCTGACCGAGATCGTGGGGGTGAATTCCGTCAACGTTAAAGGCGACAACGCCGCCGCGAAGATTGGCGTCTTTTGGCCCGTATATGGTGATGCCTTTAATTTCACCGAGACGCTTGAGAGCATACTCAGTGATCTCTACTTCGTGGGCTCTGACATTATCCATGCCTAGATTTTGCAGATACTCAATAGCAACACCACTAGCAATAACATCAGCGATGTTTGGTGTACCAGCTTCAAACTTCCAGGGTAGTTCATTCCAGCGGCTCTTGTCGCGGTGAACTGAGCTAATCATGTCGCCACCAAACATAAATGGTGGCATGGCATTGAGAAGTTCTTTCTTGCCCCAGAGAATACCAACACCGGTTGGGCCCAGCATTTTATGCAGTGAGAAGACATAAAAATCACATTCAAGTTCTGCCACAGAAGTCTTGAGGTGGGGCACTCCTTGAGCGCCGTCTACGAGGATAATGGCATTGTGTTGGTGGGCTAGTCTGGCCAGCTCTGTTACTGGTGTGATTGTGCCCAGCACGTTAGACATTTGGGTAACGGCAACCAGTCGGGTTTTGCTGCCAATCAACTGCTTGGCCGATTCCATATTGATCTGGCCGTCTTCGGTCAGCTCTAAAAAGACTAGTTTAGCTTCGCGTTCTTGAGCCAGTTGCTGCCAAGGTACCAGGTTCGAGTGATGTTCCATTGGTGACAAGACAATTTCATCGCCGGGCAGGACGTTCTGCCTTCCCCAGCTGTAGGCCACAAGGTTAATAGCTTCAGTGGTATTGCGGGTAAAAATTACTTCGCAGGTTTCTTTGGCGCCGATAAAGTTAGCAACAGTTTCGCGCACCCCTTCATAAGCGGTGGTCGCTTCTTCTGACATGGTGTGAATGCCGCGATGCACATTCGAATTGTATTGCTCGTAGTAATTAGAGATGCTTTTGATTACTTGAACAGGCTTGTGGGAGGTGGCGGCGTTGTCTAAATAAACTAGTCGCTTGCCGTCGATTACGCGATCAAGAATGGGAAAATCTTGGCGAATTTTTTCTACATCTAAGTTGCTCATGGCTCTTCTTGCTTCTCTATATCTAAACTACGAACCCACCGCGGCCGGGTGGCAATTGACGAATACTTCGCTGTCTCTCACTTCCACTGGATAAGTCGGGACATTGATTACTGCCGGTAAGCATAAGGCTTTGCCTGTGCGCACATCGAAGCGGGCGCCGTGGCGAGGGCATTCAATTTGACAGTCGACCAATTCACCTTCACCGAGAGGCCCACCGTCGTGGGTGCAAATATCGGCTATGGCGTAGAATTTTTCTTCGACGTTGCAGAGAGCGATGCGCACTTCTCCAACCGTAAATACTTTTGCTGTACCTTCTCTGACATCAGTTATTTGAGCGACTCTAATAAAACCAGAATTGCTCATTTGTAGATTTTATCCGCTACCAGATCACCGACCCAGTCTGCGGCTCCCTTGATTTCAATGTCATCGAGAATCTGGACAAAGAATCCTCGGACAATTAGTTCTTCTGCTTCTTTTAGATTGAGGCCGCGACAATTCAAATAGAAGAGTTGCTCTTTGTCTACCGGGCCAACGGTGGCTCCGTGTGAACATTTGACGTCGTCAGCGAGAATCTCTAAGCGTGGAATAGAATCGGCTCTAGCTTCGGTACCGAGCAAGAGGTTTTTGTTCGATTGAAAAGCGTTTGTACGCTGGGCAATCTTGTCTACTTTAACGATGCCTTGGTAGACCGATGAAGAAGTGTCTTTTAAGGCGACCCGGAAGTTGATATTAGATGTGGTATCAGGGCAGGTATGCTCTTGGATGGTGTTATAAGAGAAGTGCTCTGAACCATCGCCGAGAACAACACCGCGAATATCACTGTGTGAGCCAGGCTCGACCATGATGGTTTCGATGTCTGACTTGATTTGCTTGCCGCCCAATCCAGCAGTGGTGAGGTTGAAAATACCATCTTTGTGAATGTGGGTACGGACGCGGCTCACGGCAAATACAGCGTTGGAGAGCTTGTCGACGGCCATAACCGTAACTTTGGCTCCCTGGCCCACTGTTATTTCGAAGAAGGAGTTGGAAAGTGTTGTGCCAGCTACTGACTTGTCTGCAGTCTCTGCGTCAGCATTGGCGAAGGCGCTGACCAGGGTGACATGGCTATTGGCTTCAGCCACAACTACTACCCGGGGAAATACTGCCTGACCAGTTGGGCCTACAGGCAAATTGACGGCGCTGACGAAAGGTCCATCCACTACTACGTTTTTAGGAACGTAGAGCAGAAGACCACTGTTGAAGAGGGCCTTGTTCATTAAGGTGAATTTGTCATCAGAAGCCAGGGGCTTACCGGTTTCAAATATTTTCTTGACCAGGTCTGGATGCTTTTCTATCGCTTCGGTTAGAGGCAAGAAAATCACACCTTGTTTGGCTAGCTCTGGTTTGATCGTGGCAAATTGAGTTTGGCTTTCGTAGTCGTCTACGAACAGGCCAGCTGGTTCGCCTAGTTTAGCTAAAGCCGACTGCAAGATTTCCATTGCTGGGGCTTTAGTGGCTTTGTTTTTCAGTGGATCAACAGTAATGAATGTGGAGAGATCAAGATTGTCGATTTCAGTTTTGCGCCAATCATCATCACGAGTGGTGGGCATGGGGCTCTGGAAATAAATTTCCCAGGCTGCATTTCTTGAGTCTTGCAACCAGCTTGGTTCGCCATTTCTTTGAGCAAGATCGGCTACCCGTTCTTTTGCTATGGTGTTGGCTAACTTCAACTCCGCCATGACTGTTTCCATCTCCATCTTCATTTTTGTTCGCTTGCGCTTACTGTGAGGTCTTATCTTTAAACTAGTTAGCCGACTGATCCTTCCATTTCGAGCTGAATCAAACGATTCAACTCTACGGCATACTCAAGGGGCAACTCTTTTGTGAATGGCTCAAAGAAGCCATTTACAATCATCGCCGTTGCTTCGTCTTGGTTGAGGCCACGGCTCATCAGGTAGAAGAGTTGCTCTTCGCCTACTTTTGATACGGTGGCTTCGTGCTCGATGTTGACGTCTTTCTCGTCAATTTCCATTGTTGGATATGTATCTGATCTTGATTTGTCGTCGAGCAATAGGGCGTCGCACTTGACCGATGATTTAACACCGGTGGCCTTAGGATAAACCTTGATCAAACCGCGATAAGAAGTACGTCCGCCATTTTTGCAAATAGACTTGGAGATAATCATCGAGGTTGTGTTTTTGGCCGCGTGGATGATTTTTGCACCAGCATCTTGGTGTTGATCTTCGCCAGCAAAGGCAATTGAAAGTACTTCGCCATGAGCCCGTTCGCCCAATAAGTAAATGGCTGGATACTTCATTGTCAGCTTGGAGCCGAGGTTTCCGTCTACCCATTCAACTTTGGCATCTTCGTGGGCAACTGCTCTTTTGGTGACCAGGTTGTATACGTTTTTAGACCAGTTTTGAATGGTGGTGTAGCGAATGTGAGCGCCTGGTTTGGCGATTAGCTCAACTACAGCTGAGTGCAGTGAATCGGTTGAATAAGTCGGCGCGGTACATCCTTCGATGTAGTGTACGAAAGAGCCAGGCTCAGCAATGATTAGTGTGCGCTCGAACTGCCCCATGTTTTCAGCATTGATTCTGAAATAGGCTTGCAATGGAATTTCAATTTTGACGCCTGGTGGCACCCAGATGAAACTTCCACCTGACCATACGGCCGAGTTGAGAGCAGAGAACTTGTTGTCGGCAGCAGGAATTACTGTGGCGAAGTGTTCGCGCACAATGTCTTCGTGCAGTCTCAGGCCTGAGTCCATGTCGAGGAAGAGTACCCCTTGCTTTTCGAGGTCTTCGCGAATGGAGTGGTAGACCACTTCTGATTCATATTGAGCAGTGACGCCGGCTAAGAATTTGCGTTCGGCTTCAGGGATGCCTAAACGATCGAAAGTATTCTTGATACCTTCTGGTACTTCATCCCAGTCAGTTTCTTGCTTTTGTGATGGCTTGATGTAATAGAAGATGTTTTCGAAGTCGATATCATTGAGCAGCCCACAGTTGCCCCAGGTAGGCATTGGCTTTTTGTTGAAGATATCGAGAGCGCGCAAGCGGAATTTGAGCATCCACTCGGGCTCGTTCTTCATCGCTGAAATTTTTTCGACAATTTCGCGGGTTAGACCACGTCCTGACTTGAAAATATAGTCTTCTTTATCAGAGAAGCCATATTTGTAGTCATTGCCGATCCCTTCCAGACCTGCACTTTTATTGAGTTCTGGCTTAGCGCTTTCTGGCAACCCTTTGTTGTTTAGGGCTGGGGCTAGATCTGCCGACATAATTGCCTCCTTAACCATCTTAATTACTTAGCGCCTACGACTGCAGGGCTTGGGCTTGAGCTTGAACTAGAAGTTTTTGTCGCGTTGGGGCCTGTTCCTGGAGTTGGTTGCATCTCCGAAGTAACCCATTCATAACCACGGTCTTCTAGCTCGAGAGCTAGTTCACTGCCGCCGGAAGCAACAATCTTGCCGTCTTGGAAGACGTGCACGAATTGAGGCTGAACATAATTGAGCATGCGCTGATAGTGCGTGATCAGCAAGATTGCTGTATCAGCTTTACTGAGGGCATTTACACCCTCTGAAACTGTTTTGAGAGCGTCGATGTCTAGACCTGAATCGGTTTCATCAAGAATAGCCAGGGATGGGTTGAGCATTGAGAGTTGCAGAATCTCCAGACGCTTTTTCTCACCGCCAGAGAATCCGTCGTTGACATAACGTGAGAGAAACTCGTCTTTGACGCCAAGTTTAGCCATCAAAGCTTTCAGTTCAAGGCGAAATTCTTTGACTGGAATATCGCGACCGCGAACGGCGTTCACTGTTTTTCTCAAGAAGTTCGAAACTGATACACCAGGAATTGATACTGGGTATTGGAAGGCTAGGGCTAGACCTAGCTTGGCCCGTTGGTCTGGGCTCATCTCCGAAATTTCTTGACCTTTATAGAGCATCTTGCCCGAGGTCACTTTGTATCGTGGGTGGCCCATCAGCGCGTAGGATAGGGTCGACTTGCCAGAACCGTTACGACCCATGATGGCGTGAATTTCGCCAGCATTGATAGTCAGGTTCACACCTTTGAGAATCTCTTTGTCTTCAACGTTGACGTGCAAGTCAACAATCTCGAGCAAAGGAATTGCGCTCGAATCAGAGTTTGAGCCTGTACTTTTGTTGGTGTTTGGGGAAGTCATCTTCCGGTTTGCCTCTTTTTGCTACTGGTCAAGATTTCTAGGTTGCGATCTTTGTTTTAGTGCTTTCGTGCTGGAAAAAATCTCTTTTGCTTCACCAGACAATTGCTTTGACCCAATTCTGGTTGCTTCTGAATCATATCCCTTTTATAGATGGTTTCCCTTGGGAACTTCCCTTAAAAGTTTGCAACGTTCGCAACATGGCACTTTATAGATAAAATAGTATCAAAAATCGACTAAGTCGGCACGGATTATTTATAATCCTTTTCGGGATATCGACAGATATAGGGTTTGGGGCTTCAAGCTCTTAATTTTTCGGGTCTTAGCCGGTGGTAGATTTGTTCAATTTGAGTGACAATGGAAACATAGGCAAGAATTCCCGGCAAAATGCTTAGCACGGCTCAAGACAAAACTGTGGCCACTTTCGCCCAATCGGCAAACTTTGACCAAGTTACCTATTTCAGCCCGATAAAACCTGCCTAACAAAATTTGAGACAGCAATAAATGATCACACAGCCATTAGGCGAGATACCCGAGAAAACTCAAGAAGCAATCGTGCTTCACCTAAAGCGCCAGGGCGAACTGACGGTTGGCGATCTCTGTAGTGTGCTTGGTATTACGTCTATGGCTGTAAGGCGGCATCTCACCGGGCTGCAGAAAGATGGCTTGATTGAATCGCGTATTGAACGCCAAACTCGCGGTCGCCCTACCTATAAATATAAGCTCACCGACAAGGCCGAATCTCTATTTCCCTCGGGCGGCTCTACACTGGCCGTTGATTTGCTCGATGCTGTTTATGAGCAAGCGGGCCATAAAGGCGTGATGGAGCTGCTCTCCATTCGCAATAAGAAGCGCATCGAGCGCTTGAAGGCGCGAGTAAACGACAAACCATTGGCGCAGCGAGTTGAGGAAGTGGCTAAGATCTTCTCTGAAGATGGCTATATGACCGAATGGGAAGGGCTGCCCGATGGTAACTTCATTATTTACCAGCGCCACTGTGCTGTGCACGACTTAGCCAATCAATTTCGCCAGTTATGTTTGATGGAGCCGCAGATGATGCAGGCTTTGCTCGGCGTAAAAGTGACACGCGAAAAGTACATTCTGCGTGACGACCCGCTTTGCGCTTACCTGGTGCACGCTAGTGAGCAGCCCCAAGAGCTAACTCAAGAGCTAAACCAAGACCTAGCTTCTGATTCGCAGTAGCATCTTCACTAATTCGGACTAGATGCCTTTGAGCTGCCAGAAGCTTGCTTGGGTTCTTGGTGAAACTGTTGAAAGTTTGACAAAGTTGGCTGGGCCGCGAGCTGCAATTGGCAAACCACCGGTGATGACAATGGTGTCGCCGGCTGATACATAGTTGCGCTTCAACAATGTGTCTTCTACCAGGGCCATGGTTGACTCTGAATCAGAGACTTCAGTGAGCATCACTGGAGTGGTACCCCAGGTGAGTGTCAGTTGACGGTAGACGTGCGTCTGTTGGGTCAGAGCAATAATTGGGCATGGTGGCTTGAACTGGGAAATTAGTCTTGCCGTTGATCCAGACTTGGTGAAAGTAGCAATGACACGAGCATTCATGTCGACAGCCATGGCGCAAGCGGCGTGGGCAATAGCGTGGGCTGAAGAACCAAGCTCGTGTTCGTGCAACTTAGAGCGGTCTTGGCTGGCTTCTGCTGCTGATGCAATACGATCCATCATTGTCACTGTTTCGACAGGATAGTCACCCATGGCACTTTCTTCTGAAAGCATTACGGCATCAGTACCGTCGAAGATTGCGTTAGCAACGTCGGAAGCTTCTGCTCGAGTTGGTCTAGGATTGTTAGCCATCGAATCAAGCATCTGAGTAGCTGTGATGCAGGGCTTGCCGTGTGCGTTTGCGCGTCTGATGATTAGTTTTTGAGCTGGTGGAACCATTTCTGGTGGCAGCTCGACGCCCAGGTCGCCTCTTGCCACCATGACACCATCGGTGACGGCTAAAATTTCTTCTAAATGATCTACTGCTTCTGGTTTTTCCAGTTTGGCAATAATCATTACAGGTGGCCAGTGGTCGCCAATTTGCTCTCTCAAGTCAACAATGTCTTGAGCGTCGCGTACAAATGAGAGCGCGACAAAATCAACTTCGCATTTGAGACCAACTTTCAGATCTTCTTTGTCTTTTTCAGTCAGCGCTGGAATAGACAGTCTGACGCCAGGAATATTAATACCCTGGTGATTTTTCAGAACGCCACCCATGATGATCTCGCAGATGGCATCGGTTTCATTGGTTTCGACAACGCGCAGTTCGATTAAGCCATCATCAAGCAAAATTGTGTCTTGCGGTTTTACTTCGCGGGCCAGAGGCTCATAGTTGGTGCTGACAATTTCAACTGTGCCTTCAAGTTTGCGGCTTGTGAGGGTGAAGAGTTTGCCTTTCTCCAGCTTGACTGGCAGATCTCCAGTCAATTTGCGGGTGCGAATTTTGGGACCAGAGAGGTCGAGTAGAATGCCCACTGGCATGTCTAATCTTGTGCTGATTTCCCGAACGTCAGCTACCACTGACTCGATGAATTCAGGCGTAGAGTGCGAACAGTTTATTCTTGCCACATCCATGCCAGCTTTGATCATTTCAGCTAGTACTTCAGGCTGCCGACAAGCAGGTCCGATGGTAGCAATAATTTTGGTGCGGGTGTCCTTCATCGAACGCGGCTTCCTTGTGCTATCAGTTGCTCGCGCTGGCGAGTCTTGAAGATTATTCATTTGGTTTCTTCTAAATTGAGAGGTTTATTTGCTTTTGCTGCCTGAGGCAAGTTCACTTTCTTCTAAGCGAAAGTTGGCAAGATTGAGTTCAGCAAAGCAGTTGTCGATATCGGCAATTGCGGCAATTTCGTTGAACTGAATGTGGCCGCTCTTGATCATGTTGTAGAGCTTGTTGAAGCGCTCAACGTGTCCATCAAAACGCTCGATAGCATAGTCTTTAGCTTGTCCAGTGGTGACCAAGAAAGGCCAGTCGCTTGATGAAAGCAGTAATAGTTCTCGTGCCAACTGTTCCGCTGCTTTGTGCAGTGCAGCATCGTTTGGTGATGCTTTGACCAAGTCCATCACTTCTTTCATCTGTTTTTCCGCTTGGTGAATTTGCGGCCACATGAATTCAGTATCGTTGTTGAGCCAAACTTGATAGTGGCCACCAGAGCCCCAAGAAGACTCAGGTAGATTGATAGTTTTTTCTGGAGGTGTGGCTGTCAAATACTCAGTAGCAGTCTGCATGTCGATAGCAGTGTAGTTTTTCAAACGGCGAATAACTTCTTTCAGCCAGGTTACGCCTTCAAACCACCAGTGACCAAATAGTTCGGTATCAAATGAAACCATAACCAGGCCTGGGCGGCCGGTTGTCTTCAGATGTTCGGTCAAGCAACCTTGGAGGAAGCCGACATAGTGATCGGCATTCTCTTTAATACGATTAGCAGCAGCTTCTGGGTTGTAAAGCTCTTTGTCGCCCAGGTCTGTACTTTTAGAAGTAAGCTTCCAGAAGTGCAAGCCGGAAGTATCATCTTTTTTGTGGAATTCGCGATAGTTGCCGTCTCCTGGATAACCCTGGTCGGCAGACCAAACTTGGTAGCCAGCTTGTTCGTGACGACCCATCACGGCAATTGGATACTCTTTCAGCCAGAAGGCTTCGAATGTATCTAAGCCAGTGTTGCCATTTTGTTTAGACGGTACATATTCTACGGAGCCGTAAGGACCAACTACGCGGCGTACTTCAGCTGTTTGACCACCCTTAATAACGAATGATTCGGTGAAGAAATATTTCAAACCAGCTTCGAACAACCATTTCTCTATGCCGGCACGTTCGCCTTGAGCTGGTCTGTAGGCGCATTCTGGGAGCCAGAAACCGTTAGGATCTTTGCCAAAGTGTTTTTTGTAATTGGCCACACCGGTTTTGTACTGCGCCAATATTGAAACATCTTCGCTCAACAATGGTGAGAAACAGTGGGTGGCAGCTGAAGTTGTGATTTCGATGGCGCCTGCGTCTTGCAGACGTTTGAAGCCGCCAATTAAGTCACGTTTCCAGCGGTCAGCAAAGTCACGTTGAATGGCGGTAAACCAATCTAAGTAGAATTTTGCTAGATGATGATTTTCAGGATTGGGGCTAGCGCCAAAACTTGCATACTTTGCTTCGTCGGCCTTAGCCGCTTTGATACGCAGGCCGAGAAACTTTTCGAAGCCTTGTTTTAAGTGCTCATCGGCTAATTGCTCGCAGAGCACAGGGGTGAGACCGATGGTCAGTTTTGCTTTGATACCTTCTTGCAAGAGGTCGTCGATAGCGTTCAAGAGAGGAATGTAGGTCTCTGCCATACATTCATAAACGCTTTCTTCACCGAAGGGCCACATACCTGCCTTGCGGTAGAAGGGAAGGTGACTGTGCAACATGAAAACAAAGGAGCCGATGCTCAACGTCCTGACCTCTTACTTATTGCTGTGTTCCAAAATCTGCATACGAAAGTGCGTCGCTCCAGAGTCGGTCTTGAAACCCATCAAGTGAATGGATTTTGTGATACCCAGGAGCGTCAGTTCTCTATGAACTTGCCAACGAACTTGCAAAGAACAGTCAGGAATATAACAAGAAGAAGGCTAGCCGGTCAGCAGCTCAGGCCCAAACCGTAACTATTCTTTAGTAGCGGTTTGGGTTATGCTGAGAGAACAATTGTTGCGGTAAATTACGAGCAGATGTCAGAAGAACCAGAAAACATCAACTTCTCCCAGCCTTCGGCAGAGGCTGCGGGCGATTCTAAACCAAAGCGTGGTCGTCCCCCCGTTGCTAAACCAGCGGGCTCGACTGCTAGTCAAGCGGCTGATAAGCCGGCCGAAAACAAAGTGGTCAAGTTGCTTGATAAAAACCCTGTTGGCATGACTTTGCCAGAAATGGCCGGAGGGCCAAGGCAGCTCAAGCGTATTCGTACTTTGCGACCACAGTTGGCCGAGGCCATTCGCGCTGGTTTGATTATGCCTGTTTCACAAAGAGCTGGTCATACGGTTTATCGCTTAGTCCGACACATTGCTAATCGCTAATCGTTTACGGTTAGTTGTTGCAGCTTGCTCAACAGAGCTTGACTTTCTCCGCGCACATGAATGGTTTTCAACCTAGCTGTGGAGCCAGCCTGTAGGCTCACTGTCGACTTGGGTACATGCATAAGCTCGGCAATTAGTTCCACCAGGGCGGCGTTGGCCTGACCTTCTATGGCACGAGCCGTGAGCTTGATTTTGAGGCGCGGGCCGTCTCCCGCTTCTCTTTCACCGAGAAGGGCACTAACTTTTGCCCCAGGCTGGACGTAAAGTCTTAGAACCAGGCCATCTTCAACAACGTGTGCAAATCCCGTATTAGTCATATTGCTTTTAGGCATACTGCTACAATATCCAATCACATATTTAGATCGCAAGGGGGGCATATGGCTGCTAAGACTGTTAAGGTCGGTACTCACCAGGTTTCAGCCGGTGGGAAGTTTCTGATCATAGCCGGGCCATGTGTAATTGAGTCGTGGGAAACGATTTTCACCACTGCCAGTCACCTTAAAGCGCTTTCAGCTAAGCATGACTTTAATCTAGTCTTCAAAGCTTCTTTTGATAAGGCTAATCGCACTGCTGTTCATGGATTTCGTGGACCAGGCTTAGAGAAGGGCTTGGCCATGTTAGCTGATATCAAAAGTAAGCTTGACCTTCCAGTGCTCTCTGATATTCACGAAGTGGAACAATGTCAGGCCGCTGGCGAAGTTTTAGATGTTTTGCAGATACCAGCTTTTCTTTGCCGTCAGACCGATTTGTTGGTTGCCGCTGCTCAAACTGGTAAGTGTGTCAATATCAAGAAAGGCCAGTTCCTCTCTCCTTCTGAGATGAAGAACGCTGTTAAAAAAGTAGTTGATTCTGGCAATGAAAATGTTATGCTCACAGAGCGTGGCACCACATTCGGTTACAACAATTTGATTGTTGATTTCCGCGGCATTCCTATTATGAAAGAGACTGGTTATCCCGTTATCTTTGATGCCACTCATTCCGTTCAGCTCCCTGGTGGCGCTGGTGATGCCTCTAGTGGGCAGCGGCAATATATCCCGACTTTAGCTCGGGCTGCAGTAGTGGCTGGTGTTGATGGCATGTTCATGGAAGTGCATCCGAATCCCGATGAAGCCAAAAGTGATGCTGCCAACCAAGTGCCATTGGGTCAAGTTGAAGAGTTGTTAGTGCAAGTAATGAAGCTCTACAACACGGTTAGGGAATTGCCAGATATCAGTCTGCCTGCTCCTGGGCAGTGCAAGCAATTTGTTACCGTTTAACTGCTAAGGCTGTGAAAATAATTTTGAATTTGAAACTGATTCGAGTGATAGCTGCTCTTGCTGCACTCAATTGTTCACTCGGCACCAGCCTGTCACTAGCATCGATTGCCTCATTAGTTTCGCTTCAACCAGCTTATGCTGAGGCTGCCGCTGACGCCACTGCCTCTACGATTGATCTAAGTGATTTGCTTTCTAAAAGCCTCACTGCCTACGGGGGCGATGACAATGTCGCTCAAATTGCAGCTGGCTTCAATGTTTTCGGCAAAGAGTACGACAATGTTTCGCAGGGTTTACCTGGCGGTTTAGATCTCGCCCAGGTTGAGAGTCGGCCCAGTGACTCTTCTTTTCGTCTGATGCGTAAAGGTGTGCGCTGGCGTCTTGATCATGAGCGGGGCGATACACTCAATAATGGTGTTACTTCTGCTACTTTGACCGAAGGCTTTAACGGTGAAATACCATGGGTGCAAGCTGGTGCTCGCAGTTCTGCTAAAGCCGAAGATTTGCAAATCGACTCGGCCAAATTGCTCAACTTAGAGACCACCTTGCCCGCTACTTTTGTTATGGAAGGCCTGCGCTTGGTCCAGACCGCCGCTAAAGTGCAGGTTGAAGAGAACGGCAGCAGTCGCAGCGTCGATCAAGTAGTTCTATTGGGAAGCTCTAATTTGCGCGGTACACCAGTTTGGCTGGTGCAATTTAATAGCCCCAATGGCTCTGATAGTTTTACTGTTGCCATTGAGCAAAATAACTACATGGTAGTTGCAGTGACCTTTACCCTGGGCGATGGTGCCAAGAAGAAGGCCTTATCACTAGAGTACAGTCAGTATCAGCCTTCTGCTGGCAGCCTTTATCCGCACCGCGTCATTCGCCGAGTTGACGATAAAGTTGAGTTGGTGCGAATTACTTCAGACTTAAGTGCTAACGCTAAGATCAAAGATAGCGAATTTGATAGGCCTGGTGGCACTTTTCACTTGAGTCGCACAATCACTGTACCCTTCGATTATGGTCAGCGTGAAATTTTGGTGAAAGGTCGCCTCAACAATGGTGAGGAACTAGACTTTCTTTTTGATACTGGTGCCAGCGATACTATCATCGACCGCCGCGTCGCCGCTGAAAATTATTTACTCAAAGAAGGCCTGGCTGGAATGCAGGCTCTGTCTGGTTCTGTTATGACCAATACCAGTACGATTGGTCGATTGGAATTGGGTAACCTCATTGTCAACGATATCGAAGCGCGCATTCTTGATTTGTCTTCGCAGTCGCGGCACTTGGGCCGTCGCCTGGGCGGAATTATCGGTACCAATGTCATTTCTAAGTTTGTTGTTGGTGTCGACTATGGCAAAACTAGCCTCTCGTTTTATGACGCTGATAGCTTTTCGCCTACTAGTGATTGTGCTGCTGTGACCTTCTCGCGCCGCAGTGCCCCAGTGGTGAAAGTAAAGCTGAATGGCCGTGAAGACGTGATGATGCTGGTCGACACTGGAGCTGCATTCAACAACCTTCCTGCTGCTGTGGCCGCTCGATATAGCAGCGGTGACAATAAGCATGTTACCGAAGGCACCGGCCTTGATGGGCGACCAGTCAAGCTTGGTCGTGTCATGGTTGATAATGTTGTACTGGCTGGTAAGACTGTCAAGCGTGTTGACTTTACCTATACTTTGTCACTGCCAGCTAGCTCTGCTAAGGGTGAGTCTAAGAGCGATTCTGGCTTCTTCCAGACTTCAAACTTAGGAATACTTGGAAATCCATTTTTGGAGAATTTCTTCGTCTACTTTGACTATAAATTCCAACGAATGCTGATTCGGCCATCGGCCGTGGTAAAAACCCGTTCTCTTATCGACCAGGCCATTGCTGCTGGTGACGACCAGCTGGTACAAAAACGTGACTTTAGATTGGCTGAGTTGAACTACAACAAGGCCTTGCTCTCTGCCACCTCCAGTGGTGACAAAAAGAATGAAGCGCGATTGCTTGGACGCTTTGGCAATTTGCGCCGCATGATGGCAAAAGACTTGGGTCGCCCGGAGCACTCCAAGGCCAGTTACGACTACTTTGTCAGGGCTCAGGACCTGGCTAAGAAAGTTGGCTCAACCGAAATTGAAGGGCGCATATTGGCCGATTGGAGCTTGCTTTACCTTGATGGTAATCAGGCGGTATCGGCGAAGCAGACAATTGATAGGGCCTTGCAGCTAACTCCCCAAGACGCCAACGTCAATATCGACTATGCTGTTCATTTATTCCGCGGCCGGCGCTTCCCTGAAATGCAGCGCTATGTTGAAAAAGCTCTGTTCCTTGACCCTTCCAATTGGCAGGCACTCTGGTATCAAGTGAAGTTGTCTGAATTGTTCGGTGATAGCAATAAGGTAGTTTCTACTTTAAAAGAAATTTTGCGTTACTACCCCTGGTCTAAAACAGCTCAAGATAAATTGAAGCAATTCTTGCCACCACCAGTAGCGCCAGGCACGCCAGCAGCCGGTGCTGTCGGCGTGCCGGTAAATCCTGGCCCAAGCGCCATGCCTTCTCGCTAGGGCTTGATTTGCTGTTGGCTTATTTAGAAGCTGAGAGCTTGTTGGCCCGTTTTTGCACTGCCCCTGAGAGCTCTTTGAACTGAGGGCCAAACCAATATTTGCGCATTTCGGCGTAAGCCTGCGGATAGCTGTAGCCATCTTCGGTCACTCGCCAAATGCCCACCAAGCAGCCAGTGCGGTCTGAACCATGAGCACAGTGTAGAAAAACAGGCTCGTTCTTGTCTCGCCCTTGCCTCACTGCTTCAAAGTAAGTTGCTAGTTGAGCTTCGGTGGGTGCCTTGGAGCTCATTGGCAAGTTAATGTATTTCATGCCGAGCTCGTGGGCAGTAGCTTCTTCACTTTTAGTTGTGGCACTGCTGGCGCGCAGGTCTATCAGCGTTTTTACGCCCTTTTCTTTTAGCTGTTGCAGGCCTTTTTTGCTGGGCTCTCCACCTCTATATAAGAAGGGATGAACCATGTGGAAGTTTGGCAAGTCTTCGACTTTTTTATGGGGAGTTTTGTAATCTACCGAGTTGCTGCTAGTTTGAGCATAAGCTGCTGGCAGGAAGCTCAGCAGTGACAGCGCTGCGAGCGGCAGTATTTGGAACTTCACGACGTTCTCCGGATGCAAGTTGATAGAGTGTGTAATAGCACAGTCTCTTTTAGTTTCGCTCCTGCTATCGTCTAAGGCAAGTGGGAAACCAGGGCCTTTGTTAACTAACGTTAATCTTTGAGAAAATGTGCTAGATGTTTGAACTTTTTGACTACTTTGAGCGTATTCCCTTATGAGCCACCCGAATCGGTTGGAGTATATGGACCTTACAGACGAGGCCCTAATCGATAAATTCAGAGAGGATGGAGACATGACACTCTTCAAAACTCTCGTAAAACGGTATCAAAGCCGGGTGTACTCTACTGCCTTCCGTGTGGTGGGTAGCAGCGAAGAAGCTGAGGAGGTGGTGCAAGACACTTTTGTTAAAGTTCATCAAAATCTAGATAAGTATCGCTCTAACTCATCATTTGCCTCTTGGTTATTCCGCATTGCTCACAATCTCTGTATGGACAATTTAAGAGTTAAACAGAGGCGAAAGCCAACCACTCTAGTGTCATTCGATCCTCAATCGAGTGTGGCAGAAGAAGAAGGCCCGGGAGCTTTTGGTCAAACCCTTTCGCAGTTGGCAGATGAGAGGCCAGACCCCTCGCAGAATCTAGATTTGAGAGAGCAAACAAGAATGGTCGAAGATTCTCTCAGTCAATTGCCAGAGACTCAGAAAATTGTTTTAGTTCTCCACGATATAGAAGGCTTCTCTTATCAAGAAATTTCAGAAATGGTCGGAGCTAACATCGGAACAGTGCGTTCACGTCTACATTACGGTCGAATCAAACTTAAAGAATTACTCTCGCCATACTTCTCCTCCGACAGTCTCAACTTGCCCGCAACATTTAGGTGATCGATATGCAAGGACAACCAAATCTCAATTGTAAGCAGATGGAAGAAGCACTTGATGCTTACTACGATTTAGAGCTTAGCCCCGAAGAAGCTGAAGCCGTGGAATTGCATTTGGCTGACTGCACTGCTTGTAACGCTAAGTTGGCTGATATAGAGATGGTTGTAAGTCAACTCAAAAGTTTGCCAGCTGTAGAGTGGAGTGGTGACCTAAGTGATGCCATCGAAGCTCGCATTCTTGCTCAGTCGCAGGCTGCATCAGGGGCGACCGCTAATGCAAAAGCTAGTCCTGAAGCTAATCCAGAAACCAGTAATGTAGTGGCTCTAAATTCGCGCTCTAGCGCTCGTCCTAATTCTCGGGCTGGGGGTATCAAGACTGGCTACATTTTGGCTAGCGCTGCTTCTATTTTGGCTCTGTTCTTTGCCTTCAGTCAGTTTAGCTCGGCTCCAACAGCCGTGAACAAAGTAGCGCAGCTGCCCGCCAAAGTAGTTCCAGCAATAAAAGAGGCGGCCCCGGTAAAAGAAGTTGAGCACAATGCAGCGCCCGATAATGGCCGTGAGCTGGCTAATACTAATGAGATTACTAATGAGATTGCTAATGTTCCAGGCAAGGCGATTAAAGACACTTCGACTAATTCTGCTTCCAAAGTGGCTGTGAAACCTGATAGTTCAGTAGCGCCTAAGCGCCTCAAGGAAGAGACGAGCACTGCAAAAATGTTAGCCAGCAATAAGCAAGGCGATCGTGACACTAACAAAAACAACGTCAACGATTCAGAAGAGATAGTTGCCGTTTACGACTACGAAACAATTGACAATGCCTCTGACTTTGGCATCAATACTAACGAGGATGGATTGTATGCGATTAAACTGTAGCGGTTTTAGCAAAAGACTTTTTCTTGCTGGTACCGCCGGTCTGGCTCTACTATTGGTGTCGACTTTGTCTGGTGCTTGTTTGCCGGTGGCTCAGGCCCAGAGTGGCGGAGAAGGTGTCGAATCTCAGAGTGACGCTGATAGCTTTGGCCGTAGAGTAAGGCAAATTAAACGTGCTCGACGTGCCCAAGAGGCTGCGGCGCAAGGCGTAGAAACTGATACTGCGCCAGGAGCTGGTCCTGGTTTTAGTGGTTCCGGTGCGAACCCGCGATTTGACAATCTCAACCATAAACGTGAATTTGCTGGTGCTGGTATGAAGATGCGTATGGGCAACAATAGTGGTGGTATGAATCGCAGCCCGCTTGATCTCTCTCAGCTAAACCTCACTGATGAACAGAAAACGCGTATAACTGAGCAGCGTAGCAAAGCCAAAGGTCAAGCAAAAGAGCTGCAAGCGGCAATAAAGGCTAAGCGCCTGGAAATGCGCGATATGATGTTTGATCCCGCTTTTAGCCCAGAGCAAATTAGGGCTAAGCGTGCTGAATTGCGTAAGGTGCAAGAGCAAGCTGAAATGCTCATGCTTAATGATTTCTTGTCGATGCGATCGGTTTTGACTGCGGAGCAATTAAGGCGGTTGCGTCCTAATGCCACAGGACGAGGTCGCGGAATTGCTGAAGCTTCCGCCAATTCGACTAGTGTTGCGCCTGAACCAGCTGCTGATGCAAATGGGGGCGTCACTTCTAACTTCGCCACCCTTAATAGCAATGCCTCCAGAAATAAGAACAAGTAAGACACAGGCCGTTTAATTACTTGCCTTTCTTCCCTTTGGGTTTGACTTCGCCCCAATCAAGAATGAATTCTGGTTCGCTTTCTGATTGATTGGTCATGGGTGGTGGCTTATCTTCTGGTTGTTCTTTGACTTCAGCTTTAGGTTTAACCACTGGTTTAGGTTTTGTCACCGGTGCTTGTTGTTGTGCTTGTTGTGGTGGAGCCTGGAAGTTTGGCATAGGCGGGCGCATCATCGGCTGCACACCAGGGAAGATCGGCATGGGCGGCGGCGGTGGAACCATTGTCCGGGCTGCTTTACCGGTGGGTTTCTTGACCGATACAGGTACACCGTAAATCGTTTGTGGGTATGAAGGCTGTTGCGGTGATGGCACTACATTTGGTTGCTCAACAGCTTTGGGCTGTTCTTTCTTGGGCTCTTGCTTTACTTCTGTTTTCTCTATTTTTTCGACTTTAGCTGGAGCAGCTTTCTCTTCTGGCTTTGCTGCTGCTGGCTTAACTTCAGCTTTTTTCGCTGGAGCGGCAGCTTTGGCTTTTGCTTCGCTTGCTTTTTTGCGAAGCTGCGCTTCGTGCTCCCGTTCTCTTTCTTCAGCTAGGCGCGCTTTCGCTGCTGCTTCTTGCTTGGCAGCTTCTTGCTTGGCTGCTTCTTGCTTGCGCTGTTTTTCTAGTTTCTCTTTTTCTTTTTCTAAAACTTGCTCTTTGGCAACAGACTTGAAAGGAAATAGACTAATTGCTGGTTTTGGTTTGGCATCATTTTTAATTGTGGCAGGAGGCGTTTCCGCTGCTTTTTCTTTGGCTAACGGCGCGATCAAGGCTGGCGGAAGAACCGGCATCTGTGAACCGGTTGCTGCTTGTTTGCCTTTGCTGTTGAGATTAAGCTGTCGATTGTTTTCGTTGCTGCGAGAAGTGAGCATGGCTAGCTTCAGAGATTCTTGCGTGGCGATAGCATTTTCTTGAGGCGTGCGCCCATTGGTCGCTAACCAGCGAATATAAGCTTGCCTTGTGACCGGAGAGGGGTTGATTTGCACGGCCTGTCGAAATTGTTTAGAGGCTTCGTCTGGGCGTTCTTGGAGGCGATAGAGTTCGGCCAGTTTGATTTTTGCCATGGTTGAGTATGGGTTTATTTTCACGGCTAGAGTCAGGTAGCGCTCCGCTACAGGAAATTGGCTACTGTCGAGAGCTGCTGTGCCGGCCTCGTAATATAAGTCAGCGAGAAATGTAGAGGTATCACCATACTGCTGTGAAGCTTCTTGAATAGCGGTTTCGTATAAATCTAAGGCGTCTTTGTTATTGCCGTGCAAGATTGCATCCATGGCGGCAAAGCGCAGTTGTACTGGGTTTTCACCCGGGCCTGCTGTGGCCTTGCTTGAATTAGGCGTGAGCCAGAAGCTACCGGCTAAGAGCACGGTAAGAAAAGCGAAAGCCGGATTTAGGCGATTTTTCGGAGTAGTCAATCGAAGGCTCGCTGCAAAAGTGGTATGACACCATTTTAATTCTAGCTTCACACAAAGCTATAGGGTTTACTCTGATGTTAAAGAATTACCCTTAAACTGCTAAACTTAGCCTTCCCACTATGCTGTGGGTATCCTAGGAGCAATTTTCGATGCGTAGAACTAAGCATCAAAGAGGCCGCGGCGGTCGCGAAGCCCAACCACAGTCGGCAGCGCAACCTGTTTTCGCGCCTAGCAATGCCAGAATTCTTTTGTCAACAGGAGTTGACGTCAACACCAACATTGGTGAAGGTTATGGTCCCTACCGGGTCGAGGGCGAGCAGGAAGTACTTCCATTCGTCACTTCTGCCAATGTCGCATGTGGCGCTCACTCTGGTGACCCGGTTTTGATGGAAGCCGCTCTGGAGAGCATTCGCTACTACGGTTTGGCTCTAGGTGCTCACATAGGCTATCCTGACATCGCTGGTTTTGGCCGTAGAGAGATACATTTGTCTTCTAACGAGTTGCGAGCTTCTGTGCTCTATCAACTCGGCGCCCTTTCCGGTATGGCCCGCATTTTTGGTTTAGAAGTTACCCAAGTACGTCCCCATGGTTTCCTCTATCGGCAAATGAGCCACGATATTCGTATCGCTACGATTGTCGCTAAGGCCTTGGCTGAGTATGACCGCTGGCTCGTTTTGGTAGGCCCAGCCGGCAATACTTTATTGCAAGCTGGTGAAAGAGCTGGAATCCGTGTTGCTGGTGAAGCCTGGATTGATCGCACCTATGATGCTACTGGCAGCCTTCTTCCCCATACACATTCTCGGGCTGTTATAAAAACCCCACAAGAAGTTTTGCGCCAGGCTACTAACCTGATTCGCCACAGAGAAGTAACAGCTGTTGATGGCACTCGTATCAAGCTTGAATACGAGACAATTCACTTACACAGCCGCATTGTTCAGGCTCGCTACATTGCTGAAGAGATTCGGCGCTTACTTCCGGACGCCTGCGCTTTGACCACAGAGCCATTCACAATTGACTCAGTGGAAGAGAACGAAGATTTCCCTAGCCTGGCTTATTCGGTTTAACCAGCCTCTCTAATTTCAGTCTCTAGCTCTCAGGACTATGGCAAGCGTTGAGAAACAGGCACGATTTCGTCGTACCAGCTGCCGTAATACTCAGGATAATCTTCACCAGTCGTTGAGGTGATGGTTTTCTCTAGAGCCTTGATAATAGCCTTGCGCCCTCCGCGCTTGTAGCGCTTAAGCCACTCAAGCTCTTTGGGGTCGACTGGAATATCAGCCTTGAGCAAGTCTTTGACGATTTCTATTTCGTGGACAATTGCCTCTGTTTCTTCTTCTAGACAGCGATTGATGAACTCTTGCCGTCCGGTTTGACCAGGTACTGGGTCAATAGTCGGTTTAACAAGAGCGTGTACGAATTCGTGGGCAATGCTTATTAGCTTGTAGTTGCGAGGACACCAGCGACCGATATAGATCGTGCGTTTCTTGCGGTCGTAATAGGCGCGGCAGGGTCCATCAACCAGTCTGATTCTGACGCCAGCGGCTCTAATCTTGTCAATATCGTCAACAAGTGTGGGTGACATCAACAGCGTTTCAACCATGCGGCGGCCAAACTGGCGCTTTAGGTTGCGCAAAGAAGAGCTTTTAGCAGAAGGTTTTTTGGCTGAGGATTCGCTGGCCATTTACTTAAGGACTCCCAATAGATCATATTCACATATATTAATTCTATACTATCTTGTTGTCAGGCGGAAGGGGCTGAATTGTTGATTCTGTGGGCGATTAGGCCGCCTTGCCTTCTCCTGGCAGCCCTGGATTAATATTAAATCTTGGTTGCCGGCTCGGTAGGGTTTCTAGTTGAAGTCTGCAATGGTAGGTGGCCCATGCCTTCCCCCCGGCCTAATTTTGTGTACTAAAAGCTTGTAAGTGGGCCTCTTTGCTTGCTCTTGCAAGCCTATCCTTGGTACAAGTTGCGAGATCACCCGACTGGGTACTAGGCAAATCCCAGGTTTGCGATATGTTGGAGATAGCAAGTTCATCTAAAGACCTCAATAAATGAGCCGTTGACTGTCAATGGCCGTTGGCAATTAGTAAATTACCCCCGTCCCAAGTTCCTTTCATGTGTTCGCAGGCTTGTTCAAAGCTATGAGTGGTTCTGAGAAAATTTCAACGGAACATGAGCATGAGATTCATCTCTCTCCTGTTGTTAAACTGTTGCAGCATTTAAGCGAATCGAGCGCTCGTCAGGACCAGAGTGGAAATGACGCTGTACAAGCCGATTTTCAAGTAGATATGGGCGCTATTTGTTCTGCTCTTGAGCTAAACTCAGGCGCTCTGTTTCGAGTCACGCCTGATGCATATTTTGATGGTCTTAAACTTACTCGCCTTGCCTTTGTCTCTAGTGATGCTAGCGCTGAAGTCCTCGCCAAAGTAATACCTAAGGGCTTAGAGATTGCCGCTCGCAGTGAGCTTCATAGTCTTTTGCGTCAAGAGCAGTGGGTGCCTCTTGGCGAAACTTGTCTCGGTAATGAAACACCACTTGCTCTCAGGGCTCTAGAAGAATTCTGTGGTTCTAAAAATGACAGTGCCGCGGTGCTCTTTCCGGTGGTTCTAGCCAAGCAAATTATTGGTCTTGTGCTGATGGAGAGAGCGGTTTCGGCCGGTGGATTTTCTGAAGAATTGCTTGATTTAGGTCAGGTGATTGCGCGTATGCTCGCCGTTCATCTTGGTCGCTGTCTTGAGCCCGATGAGACAACAGCGGTTCAGCCAGCTGTTGAGTCGACTTTGCCGACTGTACTGCTGAAGCGTCAAACTTTGTCAGTGGAGAGTGCTAATACCAGCGCTTGTAGCCTCTTTGCCGCTGGGGGCAAAAGTCTAATTGGACAGCCATTGGCCAAGGTATTCCCTGGCTCCAAGAATTTCCTTGATGCCCTGCAGCAGTCGCTTGCTCGGGCCGATGGCAGTAGTTGTTTCTCTGTCTCAGCATCTGATTTGAGGCAAATTGGTTGTGCTGCCGCATTGGTTTCTTTGACCGGTGATGGTGACTCGCTGGTGCGCTTGCAGTTTATTCCTCGTGATTTCCTTGCCAGTGGCGATGTTGGTGATTCGGCTGCAAATACGAATAGTGCCAGTCGCTCCAGTCGAGGTGGTGCTGGGAGAGCTAGCGCGCAGAGCTCTGACGATCTTGACGAGGCGACCAAGCGAATGGGCTTTGAGCGCTGGCTGCGTCAAACAGTCTGCAAACTGCATTCCTCTCTCGATCGCGATCATTTGTTGCAAGCTCTCGCTGACAGTCTCGGACGCATGTTCAAGGCTACGCGTTGCTTGGTCATTCGCACTGATGGCCCATCTCATCCGATGGTCACTCACGAGTATGTCGAGCCAGACCTCTCGCCTCTGGGTCTGGGACGTACGGGGCAGTTCCCCATGTTTGCGCTGTCGCTCTTTCAGCAGAAAACTGTTGCTGTCAATGAGGTAGAGCAACTAAGAAAAAGTGGGCAGCTTAGTGAGAGTGATGCCGACGTACTTTTAGAGAGTGGAATTAGAGCTATGGCTGGAGCACCGCTTTCTCATCAAGGCACTCAATATGGTGTCGTCATTCTAGTGGTGGGGGACCATAGTCGAGCCTGGAGTGAGGCCGATCTCGAAACAATAGAATTGACTGCAGCTCAAGCTTCTATTGCTTTGTCGCATTGCCAGACCTATCACCAAGTGAAAGACCAACTCTTCCATATGAATCTTCTCGGCAACCTCACTCAGCAGCTCACCAATGCGCTAGAGGTTGCGGCAAAAGCTCCTGCACCGAAAGTGATAAGCCGAGCCGATGAACGAGCCAGTCAAGAAGAATCACCGCCACTCTCGTCGCGCGAAATGGAAGTGCTTAAGCTTATTGCTTCTGGATTTGCCAACAAAGAGATTGCCCAGCGTTTGTTCTTGACAGAATCTACCGTAGAGTTGCACGCCTCTCGTATTCGCAAAAAACTCAATTTGAAGAGTCGCACGGCCCTGGTAAAGTACGCCTGCGACAACGATCTGGTCTAAGTCGAATTTGATTCTAGAATGAATTGTCTATCTGCTTTGCTGCGGCTATATCTTTTTGCGCCAAGGCTTTTTTGCCGAGCTTTTCGTAGGCGCTGGCTCGTTGTTTTAGAATGGAGCTTTTTAGTGGTGATATCTTGAAGGCTTTACTAAAATCAACTACTGCTTCTTCGTACTGTTTTAGTTCAATATGGGCTTCTCCGCTCATTTCAAGACAACGAGCGTAAGTGAGATGTTTGTCGGGATCGGCTATCAATTGCTTTAGTCTCTTGCAATCATTTATAACCGCTGGCCATTTTTTCATGACTTTATGCAGTGAAGCTAACTCCTGAAAAGTGGAGGCTTTGGCTGGCCCAATGGCAAGGGCTTTCTCTATGTATTGTTCTGCGAGATCAAGTTTTTTTAGTTTGCGAGCCACGTCACCAGCAAGAGCATAAAGTGCTCCGTTGGGTGCTCCTTTCTTTAGGCCAGTTTGGGCAACAGCAAGGGCCTCATCCCACTTGTCGTATTCGCTTAAACCTTTGACAATTGTGTAGCAATCGTCGCTAGTGATGTTGCTGCACTTAGAAGCGGCAATATAGTCGTTATAAGATTGCTCTTCATTGTCAGTGTAGCCATAAGCTACAGCTCTCTGCGCCAGCAGCGAGGCGCTATTGGGTTGGCTTTTGAGCGATTGATTCAAGAGAGCTAAGGCTTCTGTGAAACGGCCATACTTGCAGAGTAATTGGCTTTCTAGAACATTGGCGGACTGCGCACCGCCGCTAGTGCCTCTTAGTAAGCTGACATATTGCTTGCACTTGGCTGTTTCATTGGCTTTCAGTGCCTCTATGCCTGCTTGATAGTATCCGCTAAGAGTTTTGCTGTTATCGGCCTGTGCCCTTGTGTTTGTAAGGGCTAGATAGGTCACCAGTGTCGCTCCAATCACGGCTAAGCGCATAGAGCTTGCTCTGCCAGAGTTAACTGAGCTGGCCATTGTCTTCCTCAATTAAAGTCGGGCTCGCGATTTTATTTCGAGATATTTTTCTACTAATTTGTCAGATAGATCTTGGGGCGGGCAATCGAGCACCAGGCAGCCTCGTCTTGTTAGCACAGAAAGGGCTATTTCACGCTGGCTGAGCAAATCAATGGCAATTGCTTTCTTGTAAATTGCTTCTACTGTGTCGCTCTTTTTCTTTGATTGCAGTGCTTTCTCTTTTAGAGCTTCAGCATTGCTATTGGCTAGATTTACAACCTGTCGATCTTTCAAGGTGACACAGAATGGTAGGTGACGTGGTGCCAGGTTCGCCAGTCCACTTAAAAGAGCTTGGGAACCAGTTGGGTCGGTCAAATCGGTGAGCACTACCATCAGTGAACGCCCTTTCTGCGCCGAGGCAAAGTAGGAGAGAATACCGGCATAGTCTGGTTCTACCATGCGTGGTTCGACAGCAAAGGTGGCCTCGAGTATGCGGTTCATATTGAGTTTGCCCCGCTTGGGCGGTAAGTAGAGCAAGGGTTTGTCGGCAAAGATGCCAATGCCCACTTGATCGTTATGGGTTAGACCCGTGAGTGCCAGGCAGAGGGCGGCATTGAGAGCACGGTCAAAGCGAGTGAGGCCATCTAGATCGCTTACCATCATGCGACCAGCGTCAACCAGAATTAGTAGTCGTTGCTCTTGCTCTGTCTCATAGGTACGCACTACCGGGCGATCTCGCCTTGCGGTAGCATTCCAGTCTATAGCCTTGCTGTCGTCACCGACAGCATACTCGCGCAAGGAGGCAAACTCAGTACCTTGACCGCGTTTCTTTTGATGCAACTCTCCTAGCTCTGATGAATGTGAGAGCTTAACTGAAAGCTCATGCAGGGCTTTTAGATCGCTAAATACTTTTACGTCTTTATCTAGGTCAAACTTGATCTCGCGCCAGGTCAGACCCAGGGCGCTTAAATAGCGGACATTTAATTTGCCAAATTTATAGGAACCACGTCGCCTGGGCTGCAGTGTGTAGCTAAGGCTTGTGCTCTGATTGGCTTTTAGTTGACAGCTGAAAATTGGAACAACGCTGTTGCCCCCGATAGCTATGGCACTGGGCACATCATCTTTTACTTCGCATTTTAGCGGTGTTTGTCCTTTATAGCTTAGTTCGATGCTTACTTTATTTTCGCGGCCAATAGAGAGCCGCTCTTCTACTTTTCTTGTGGCTGCAATGGTACTGGTGCGCGGGGTGATTTGATACTCAACAACTATTGCAATCAATAAAATTATATCTATTGCTAGTCCGAGTTTTGTTAGGTGAGAAGCAAAAGCTGGGAACCATGCCGCCGCTGTGAATGGCACCATGGCTAGTATCAATATTAGGTATAGCCGTGCACTTGCGGTCAAAATTTATTTTCTCGCTTTTATCTAGGCACGGGTACTTGTCGCAGGAGGTTGGCGATTACTTGGCTAACGGTGACACCATCGAGCTCTGACTCGGCAGTGAGAATCAAGCGGTGGCGTAGAACTGGCTCTGCCACAAATTTGATATTGTCTGGTGTGACAAAATCGCGGCCTTCGATTGCGGCGTGAGCCTTGGCCGCTGCCAGCCACGCTAAGCCGGCTCTTGGGCTGGCGCCCAGAGAAACATCAGAAATATTGCGTGATTTAGCTGTTAGTGCCACTAAATAATCGAGGATACTTTCTTCAACTTTGACATGGCTTAAAAACTGACGGCATTTGATAATGTCAGCTTCAGTACAGACTGCTTCTAGCGGCGTGGAGAATCTGGTGTAGTGCCCCGATTGCCAGTTGCGTAACATCTGCTTTTCGGCATCGCCTTCTGGGTATGAAATCAGAATTTTGAGCATGAAGCGATCGAGTTGCGCTTCTGGCAAAGGGTACGTGCCTTCAAATTCAACGGGGTTTTGAGTGGCGACCACCATAAACAGATCCGGTAGTTTGTGGGTTTGACCATCAAGGGTGACCTGACGCTCTTCCATGCCTTCTAGCAGTGCTGATTGCGTCTTCGGGGGGGTGCGGTTGATTTCATCGGCTAATAGCATGCCCGTGAAGATTGGACCTTTTCGTAAGCTGAAAGTGCGAGAGGTAAGATCGTAGACATTAGTACCAAGGATGTCAGAGGGGAGCATGTCTGGAGTGAGTTGCACTCGACCAAAATTTGCTCCGACCAGGGCCGCGGTGGTCTTGACGAGCATGGTTTTGGCCGTACCCGGAACACCTTCGAGCAAGACATGGCCATCGGCTAGCACTGCCGTTAACAGTTGATCGATGACCCGATCTTGGCCGACTATGTTCTCGCTTAAAGCTGAGCGCAAACGATCAAAAGTTTCTTTGACTTGGCGCAGTTCTTCGTTATTAACGGTCGGTACTGCTGGTTGCTGCATCTTGTCCCCTGTTTAACTGTTTACTTGTCATCTGCTTGTCGACTCTCTGAGATATCTTATCGCAAGACTCAACAAGCTCTATCAACTGGTCGTCACTCAAATCTTTATTGCTTATTGCTTTTTCGCATTGATCGGCAATTATTGCCATGGCTGATGTTTGTTCGCCGCCATTGGCTTTTAACTCTTCTTGCAAGCGTTGGCTTGATTCATGGGGCGAAATTTGTAAGAACTTGCATAGTTTGAGTCTGGCGTTTTGCCAAATTATTTCGATTACTGCTTGTTTGGCTCTAGCCCTCATATAGGTATTTGACAGGCCGTTAATATGCTCAAGGTTGGATATTTGACGGCTCACTTTGATTGGAGTTATGGCGCCAAAACGCTGATTGGTACTGAGTACAGCCACTAATAAGATCAGGGCGATTTGGGCTAATACGCAGCCAGCTGGCCCGCGCAGGAAGTAGTAAAAGACGTTGATGCCTTGACTTAGTCCGTGGCAGCGCTCATCGAAGTATATGTCTCCGTCAGTGGTGGCGATCCAGTTGTAGATAAATTGGAAGTTAGACCAGTATTGGCTCTGGTTAATTTGACGGTTGCTAACAAGGCTTGGGCAGCTGGCTATTAAAATTCTACCTTTGCCATAGTCTTTCTCTGCAATAATGCAGGCCCCGTCTACGGTGGCAATTTTGCGCCCGCCTTTTATGCTGTGATCGGCTGACACCGTAAGCTGGCGCAGGTGATCGTAGAAAGCGACATCAAAGCGAGGATCTGTTTTTTTATTAGTTGCTGGTGGTTCCAGCTGCTTCACTGTCATCGTTGACTTGTCTAGGAGCCGCCTTGAGGTGCGCAGAACAAAGCTATCTAAATAGATAAGGTAATTGCCGCGCTCGACCCATGAAAGAATTTCTTCTACTTCAAAGTTAGCCAGCGACTGATCTGGGCTAACTACTATGAGCACGCCGTGAACTAGCGGTGTGGGCTGCAATGCCGATAGTTTGCTGGCGCTGTTCTGGCGCTCTTGCTCGGCTTTCTTTGAACCACCTAAAATGCGGTAAGGCAACTCCCATGTCTTCACTTGCCTCTCGGGGCTGAACACTTTTTGCAGTAGCTCAAAGCAAGCACTCATACCGCTTGGTCTTAAATTGGTAGAGGATGCCCAGCTGCGAGTCTCGGGCATAATCTTATTGAGCTGTTTGTCGCTGGACACACTGGCGTAAACAAGCAGCCCGCAGACAACTAGCAGCGCTATTACTTGTAAGAGCAGTTCGCGTTTTAAGTTGGTACCAGTTTTAGAATTACTTATGTTCGCGCTCACAATTGCCCCTCCCCTTGCTGGGAGTTGGCTTTGATTTTTGCGGCTGCATTTTCAATGTCAGTGAGTAAATTGAGGCAGTCGCTATAGTCGCTCTCTTCTGCTTCTTTGTTGCCAAACCAGATTAGTTCGACGGTGTCCACTAGGGGGCGGAAATGCTTAGCAATAGTTGGTTTTTGTTTGAGCGCATAAAAGTATTCGTAGTTGGTTTTGGTGGGGGAGAAGACAGCAATTTTGTTTTCATCAAGTAGGTGCAAGCAACTCATGTAAAGAGCTCGGCAGGCTTCTTTTGTTGATCGCTCTTGCCTCAGCTGTGCGGCAAATGTGCGCCAGCCACTACTGTCAAGTTCGCTTTCTTTGACGATAAGCTCACCCTGTGCGCGTTTTCGCTGGGCATCGAGAAAGTTCATTCGGCGCACTATGACAATGGCTACCACCGCCACTGCTACCAACGCTACGATCACCACCAGTATCTGTAAAAGGTCGCCAACTAGCTTGGTGTCACTGCTGCCCGTCTGCGGTAGCTCTATCATGTTGAGAAGATCGTGAACAGCTCTGATGATACTGGAAATTATTTCTTGGATCTTGATCAGGAGCCCAGGCGGCTGTTGATAGTCGTAGTCTTTCGCTACTGCGGCAATTTCTTTGGCGATGTTTTTTGCATCCATCTTCTATTGAAGCTCTAGTTCGCTGTTGTTTTCTGCCTGCATTACATCCACTCTTTCGATTAAATCAAGGCCTTCTTGACGCATGCGCAGATCGCAATAGTAGAGGCCAAAGCAGGTAAAACTAATTGGTGTGACAATCATGCTTACAAGCTGTTCCCATACTTGCGACACAATCTGCATGTAAATCGGCAGTTCGGTGGCCGAATGGTGCGTTCCGGTGGCGATCCCCTGGCTCACACTGTGGCCCACTAAAATGATGATGAGGGGCAAAGATAGTGGATAAGCTAAGAGTGCGACAGCGCTTGCTGCTAGAAAATAGAACAAAATCGAACGGAAGAATGAGCGAGAGGAGAGGGCGAGGGCGTGAGAAATCAGTGTACCGAGATCGTCTTTTTCAATGGCGATGCTAGATAAGGCCATGTGGCCAACCACGCTGACAAAAAGAAGGGTGAGTAAGCCTGAGCAGATACTGATAGTTAGACCAATCACACCAGCGACTAAAAAGACTCCCTTTCCAGCAAAGAGCGCTACTGAGATACCGATGGCAACAGCGAACATCAGCATCACCAAAATTGATGCGGCAAAAGCGGCCAGGGTAAGGCCGATGAGAGCGCCCAGCCTGGTTTTGGCATATTTGTTAGCTTCAATGTAGTTTGGGGCAAAGCCGGTGAAGACGCGCACAAGTGCTAGCAGTCGCAAGTAGAGTACAAAGCCACCGATGAGCAAAAGCAGTCCTCCGGCCAGGGCGACAAGACCCCATGTTGGCAGAGCGGCGATGTTGGCGGCCCCTTTTGACAAGTGGGTGAGACCGATAATAAAGCCAATGCGACCGGCGCAGAGCAAAATTGTTGGGAAAAGCAGCACCTGAGCAATCAACTTGAGATTGATGCGGAAAATTCGAAAGCCGCGCCCGATTATGTCTCCGACTGATAGAGGCCTGCTTGTAGTGGCTATGATTGGCAAATGGACCTCTGGAAATTCGTTAGAATTTAAGATGACGAAAACATTGTCAGATAAGCATATTATTTTACAAGTATTTTGGGGAACTTTTTATCACTTAACCACCGCGCCGTGTTTGATTTCTCGCCAGTGCTAGCGCTTGATATCGCTAGGTTTTTATTATCGGTCGGGTGCAGGCGTTAATTATCAGTCTTGCTCTTTTTTACAACCAGGTTTTGCCTATAAATCGGCTGTGGCGCTCGGTTGGTTATGGCTTAGTATGGGCATAGCACTGTTGAGCTAGTAGAACCACTGTATTGTTCATGTTATGGTTGATTTTATAAGCTTTTACTTGAGAGCGTTGGAGCAGTATGAACAGTCCTTTGGTGCAAAAACTGACCGGTGTGAGGGATCTAAAGAGGATTCTCGAAACCACCGTTAAGGACTTGGGCGACCACTTTTCGGCCGACGCTTGTCAGATTTTGCTGAGCAATCCGCTTGACCCGAATGTCACTTCGATTTGCGAGTATCGCTCTACCGGCTCTCCGATCACTGGTCGTTCCACGACACTTCCTCTGGTTCTGCAAGGGCGCACTTTCGGTTCGATGACCATGAGTCGCTCGGTTGATGTAACGCCTGATGAACTGAACATGATGCGCGTGGTTTTGGGCGAGTTAGGCGATATCATCCGTCTGGCTCAGATCAACGACATTGTTCAGCGAGATACTTTCCGCGATACGTTTTTGGTTGAAATCGGCAACCTGATGACCTATTCCCTTGGAATAGGTGACGCCCTTTTTATGGTCGTTAATATTTTAGGTAAAGCTCTCAATGTTAGTCGCTGCTTGTTTATCTGTACCGATGATCAACAGGCTGGCTGGAAATGCTATGAATTTTGGCAACAAGACAAGGTGCAAAGTTTGCAGCAGTGCTACTGGCCTTCTGCTGATTCGGCCTTGGTGGCGCAAACTTTATTGGCTCGTGAGCCGCTGAAGCTTTTTGAAGGACAGCAAAACTCTTATGTTTCTCCGGCCCAAGAAGAGTTGCAGCTAATTGGCGCTAAATCGTTACTGGGTGTTTCTCTGCGCAGCCAGGTTGGCACTCATGGTTGTGTAATTTTGCAGCAATGCGATTACCGTCGCGCTTGGACACGCAACGAAGTTGATATGGTGCAGAGCGTTGCTGATAAAGTGGCAGAGGCTTTGAACAAATTGCCTGCCGAGAAGAAGGCACGCGAACCGATTATGCAACTGCACCAGCGTATCGTTAATACGCCCACTGCTGAAGCTAGTAAGTCGGCCATTGACGTCCGTCGTGCTCTGAAAGGTGCCTTGGGGCAGCAAGTAATTTCGCAGGCTAATAAGACTGGCCAAATTACTCCTCCTCCAGCCGCGAAGGTTGCTCAAGCGCCGCCGAAACCAACTCCTACTCCCGCTCCTGCTGCAGCGCCGACACCAGCTCCTGCGCCAACACCAGCTCCTGCGCCATCTCCAGCTCCAACTCCGGCGCCAGCTCCAGCTCCAGCTCCAACTCCGGCTCCAGCTCCAACGCCAGCTCCGGCTCCAGCTCCAACGCCAGCTCCGGCTCCAACTCCCGCTCCTTCTCCAACGCCGACTCCCGCTCCAGCGCCAACGCCGGCGCCAACTCCCGCACCAACTGCGACACCAGCTCCGCCGGCACCTGCGGTATCTGCGCCGGCCGCGTCTACCTCTTCCAGTCCTGCTAGTCCTAGTAGTGTTCCTGTCTTTGATCGTGTCGCTCAAGTTCAGGCGCAGGAAGTTACTGGCGAAATTAAGTCACCACAGACGGTGGCTCGTTCTGCTGCTCCGGAGCCGAAGCCTGCTACCAACGACTCCTTAAAACCTACTTTCACCTCTGTTAGACCTAGTCCATCCATTGAGCAGAATCTGCCAACTGGTGATTATCCACCGGTACAATTTACTCCGCCAACACCAGCCGTTGAGAACGATCCATATGCTGATCTCGATTTTGGTGATTTCGAAACTGTAGAAGCTCCGGCCGCCACCCCTGCTGTTGCTGCGTCTAGCGCAGATGTTGCTCCTCCAGCTGCACCGGCATCGTCTTCAACCGGGCTTGAGTGGAGTGGTCCTACCAGCACCGTTCCGAGTGTAGATTTTAGCCCTACGACTCCAGCAGCCAATGAACCTGCGGTCTCTCCTTCTCCATCTGTTGCTCCGCAGCCTGAAGCTGTTCCAGCTCCTGCTGAAGCTCCGTGGGGCGGTCCGGTGGAGGCTGAAGTTCCGGCTGCTCCAGTTCCTACTGCAAGTACTACTCCAGCTCCTGCTCCTGCTCCAGCTCCAAGCGCAGCTTCTGCTACGAGTACTGCTCCGCAGGCAGCTGCAGTTGAGCCTGCCGCTGCACCAGCAGAGGTGGCAGCTCCAGCCGTTGCCGAACCGACTTCCTGGGGCAACCTCGATTCTATTCCTACGCCCAAGGGTGCTCCCTCCGAAAGTGCTGCTTGGGGCAAGCTTGATGATATTCCTACTCCTGCCGCCGCTGGTGGCGCCGCTCCTCGAGGCGGCTTAGGGGCATCAATGATGGGCAAGGCCAGAGCTGGTGCCGGAGCCGGTCTGCTGAAGAACCGATTGGGTTCAACACCACCTCCACCATCTCAAGCGGCACCGCCACCTCCACCAGCTGCTGAGCCAGCTGCTGTTCTCGATGACGCTGCGGCACAGAAGAAACTAGACCAGCTAATGTCTTCCTCTAATGAGACATCAGACTATATTTTTGCCACTGGTGGCTTAGACGCTCGTATGCTTGGTCGTATTGACGGCTGGGTCTCGCAAATTGAGGCCAAAGACAAGTATGCCGACGGTCATGCGCGACAAGTTGCCGAGATTTCCTGCGCCATTGCTAAAGAACTTGGTCTAGACCAGGATGCCATCAATACTATTAGACAGGCGGCCTTGGTTCACGATTTGGGTAAACTTGGTGCTGCTGCGCAAATTCTGCAGAAGGCTGAAGACGATCTCTCCGATACTGAGCTTCTCTTGGTAATGAATCACCCTATGGATGGGGCTGAGTTGCTTGAGTCATTCCCTGACTTGCAGCATCTGGCACCGATTGTTAGAGCCCATCATGAAGAGTTCGATGGTAACGGTTTCCCTCATGGCCTCAAGGGTGACGAAATTCCGCTGGCTGCTCGTATTATTGGTTTAGCCAATCGCTATCACGAACAAGCTTCTCCTAAGCGCAGCGGTCCGGGCAAAGATCCCTCTTCTGTACAGAGTGAGTTTGTTGAGAATGCTGGCAAAGGTTGGGATCCAAACGTTGTTCAAGCCTTTATCCAAGCGGTTTTGACTGGCAAAATTCCATCGAAGTTCTAGTATTCAATTTTGCTCTTGTAACATTTCAGCGATAATGGAACCAATCTGGAATCCCCTCCGTCGAGGTCGAGGTCACCTCAGGAGGACAGATTAAAATGAAAGCCACAAAGACATTGGGCCCAGTGTTGGCAGCCCTTGCCGCAATTACATCATTCTTGCCAGCCATGGCTGATACTTCCGTATCAACGACTACTATTACGTCTACTTCTAGACCAGTGGTAATCCTTCAGGGTTCGGCTATGACCGCACCAACTATGCAAGTAACTGGTTATTCAGGGAAGTCAGTAACAACTCCTTCTCGCTTTCCCATCGTATTGGCTAAGTTTACCGCCACTAATGGCATCACCATCTTCTATCCAGCCGCTCGTGAAGACTTGAGCATGCGTCGCGATGATCTCTTCGCTCGCATCTTAATTGAACAAGCTGATGGTCAGCTATCTTCTAGTGCTTCTGGTGATTTCATCAATCGTCTTGCTAGCATTGATGCTGAGAAGTCAAAAACTCCTACCGATACTGAAAGCAGAGCTTATTACAAGCATGTGAAAGACACCTATGCTGACTATGATGAATTGGCCCAAGACATTCAGACTAGCTCAGGTCAAGGCAACAAACAGTTGGCTGGTAGCTATAGCTACAAAGTATTCTAAGACTAATTTCTTAGACTACCCTCTTAGCCTACCTGTGTCCTAATTAAAAAGAGAAAGCCAGTAGCATCGTTTACTGGCTTTCTCTTTCTTTTTTAGTTTCCTTCGGGATTTGGTTCTGCCGGCTCTGTCTTGTTGGAATGTTCAGATTGTCCCGTCTCTTCTTCTTGCGCTACTGGAGCTGGCTCCGGCTCTGGAGCTAGCGACTTCTTGTCTTTAGCTTTCGCATCTTTTGTTGTTGGAGATTTTAGTTGACCCGGGCGACCAAACATCAAGTGCATTATTGGTGCGCGCTTATCAAGAATTTGATTTAGTTGCCTGGCCACAGTATCTAAATGTCCAATGGCTTCGCGGGTGGTAGCCAGTGTTTCTTTTATGTCAGAGCCAAAGCCAGGGCGACTCAGGAGCGAATCAACTTTGTCGAGAGTTTTTCGTGCTTGTACAAGCATTTCTTTGACATCGGTTCGTAGTTTTAGATCTTTAGACATTTTTTCTACGGCAGTGACTGAATTTTGCACATGTTCGGTGGCGTTGTTCAGGTTCTTCAGGGCGGTGAGGAGATCTTCTCGCAGTGTTTTATCTTTTAGAGTGGTGTTGATGTCGCGCACTGTGATTTGCACTGAGTCAGCTGTTTCTTTGAGTTTGGTTGTGGTTACTTTGAGATCGTTTGTGAATTGTGGATTGTCTAGCAGAGCACCTACTTTCTTGCTGACGCGCCGTAGATCGTGAGCTATTTCGGTAAGGTCTCGTTCAAGTGGCAAGGCATTGTCTACCACTGGCATAGTCTTGATCGCCAAAATTGATAGTTGATCGGCTGCTCGTACTAGCCGTGTGCGATCCTCTTCGTAGTTTTTTACTAGTTTTTGCGGATCCACATTACTGAGGGCAATTACCAGTTTGTTGATAGCCAGTTCTGGTCTAGCAGGGTCAGTACCAAGTACCTCGGCGTTATCTTCCAGGGCCGGAAGGCCGGCTCTGATGTCTGGTGCATGGGGAATATCGATTTCAATATATTTGGCGCCAACAATGCCGTTGGTCAGAATTCTGAAGTTAGAGCCCTGGGGAATGATTACTTCCTTTGTGGTTATACGCACTCGTACTAAGATTTTTCGCTCATTCAACCTTACGATTTGGTCGACCATTCCCACTCTGATGCCGTTTAAATAAACGTCAGCGTTATCATTCAGCTGTGCTACTTCGTGAAAGAGAACATTGATTGTTTGGTTGGCACCTAAAATTCCAGTGCCTTTGAACCAGAGGTAGCCCCAGAGCAGAAAAATTATTGACAGCACTGTGAAAATTCCCAGTGAGCCATCGCTGATCATGCGTGAGTTGTCTTTATCGTCCATAAATTCTATTCTGTTATCTCGCTAGATAGGCAGCGTAAGTGATTATAAGGTTGGCAAAGAAACCAACTATAAAGGTTGCAGTAACTGCATTTGATGGTGCCGCATTATTGCTGTGATTAGTCGTGGCACCAGCGGCGCAACCAGCAAAAAATCCTATGGTTGGATTGACCAAAATCAGCTTTATAAAATAGACAATGATGTCTTTCATCTGAATTCCGTCTCTGGCTGAATGGAAAAAAATTGAAGTCGAGGAAACGCCTAACATCGGAGCCACTAGCGCGCCGGTAATGAAGCCAATCACAAGGCCATAGGTGCCCAGAGGAATTGACATGGCCACTGTGGCAAGGTAGTTCGGTAGAACAAAGGTCTGGGTAAATTCTTCAATTTTGTGAGCCTCGTAATAGGCTTGCGTCTCTGCGGCAATGCGGGCAGCAACTCGGGCACACCAGGCTAGGCTGACAGTGAGGGGGCCGATTTCGCGCAGCAGGCCAATTGAAATTACTGCTCCTGAGAGATCTTGCGCTTGGTATTTCTGTAATTCAATGCAGCACTGAATAGTAAGAGCTATTGCTACGGTGACGGCGGCCAGGGCAACGAGATGGAAAGATTCTGGGCCCATCCATAGACAAGCGATTTTGAATTTTCTATAGGAAAATTGGCGCAGCGAACTGGGTTGGAAGGCGCCAAAGAACAGACGGATAGCGCGACCAAGTGGTGCAACCCAGAAAAATAGTTCTATTGGCGGTATAAGTCCAGCGAGTTTTGAGATTGCCATTTTTGACTGCTTCGGTAAAACCACAGACTGCCACTTGGCTAGCTGGTTCCTGATTCTGTTATATATTGAAACAAAATTATCGATTTTGCCGACTGTTTTACTTAGTTAACAAAGTTTGCTTAGTAAACAGAATTTGCTTAGTTAACAAAAGACCCGAGCTGGGCTCGGGTCTTTTGTTGTAGTTTCTGCTTTTCAGCGGCTATTAGTTGAGCAAGTCGCTGACGTCCATACCTTTTAAGCTCAAGGAAATCTTGTGCTCTTTAGGAGAGAACTTCTTGATGATTGCTTTTACTTGTTGGCCGACTTGAACAATTTCTTCTGGTTTAGCAGTAGGTTGTTCAGACATTTCAACTGTAGGCAACAAAGCGTCTACACCAGGATAGATTTGAACAAAGGCGCCGAAGCTCTGAATCTTGCGAACGGTTCCGTTCACAACTTGACCTTCGCCGAACTTGTCTTCAATTTCTTTCCATGGATCAGGCTGCATTTGCTTGAGGCTCAAGCTGATATGGCCTTTCTCTTGATCGACTTTGAGAACTTTTGTAGTGACCATTTGGCCAACTTTCAACACATCTGATGGATGGCTGACACGTTCCCATGAAATTTCTGAGATAGGGAGCAAGCCGTCGAGGCCGCCTAGATCGATGAAAGCACCGAAATCTGCGATACGAACAACTTCGCCAGTGACCACTTGACCAGATTCGAGGGTAGATAGAATCTTCTCTCTTTGAGCGGCTTTCTCTTCTTGCACAGCAAGACGTTGGCTCAAGATCAGTTTGTTGCGCTTGGTGTCTGTTTCCAGAATCTTCATTGGTATTTCCATACCGATCAATTCTTCTGGAGTTGTACCCTTAACACGCAATTGGCTGGCTGGTACGAAACCACGTAGACCGTATACGTCTACAACTACGCCGCCTTTGACAACGTTTGAAATCTTGGCGCGAATGGTTTCGTCGTTCTTCTTCTGGTTTTCCAGTAAGACCCATCCTCTCGCCTGAGCAACACGCTTCAGTGAGAGAGTTAGCTGACCGTTCTCGTTCTCTTCTCTAAGAATGTAGAACTCATACTTTTCGCCGACTTTAACGACATCATCAATTTTGTCGATAGGCATGTTGGAAACTTCTTTCTGCGGCACGAAGCCTTCAGATTTTCCGCCTACGTCTACGAGTATCCCGTCTCTTTCGATACGGACTACGCCGCCTGAGACAATGTCCCCTTGCTCAAACTTGAAACTTAAAGATTGTTCGAGAAGTCGCTCGAATTCTGATTTCGAGTTGGGTTCTAGCTGCTGTTCAGTCACTGAAATAGTCACTCCCTTGTCCTTTTAATTGTGTGGTCTTTGTTCGTTATGCTCAACGACCACCGGCGCCAGTGCTTTGTGGTTGTCTCTGAGCGGGGTACGCTCAAGAGGTGCAAAGCTAAGTGATTGGTTCGTAAATCTACTGCCCTCAGGCGCTCTTGCCCTGCAACTCCAAAAATTGGCTAAAGGCCAACTTGGAGCTTTCGGTCAAAAGCCCAATCGCGCACAGGCGAAGTAGAGAATATAGAACAATAGATATGTAGCTTTCAAGAGAACTGCATCAGTATTGAATGAACATTTATACTTATTGCGGTTTCTTTGCAGAAATTCACCATTTAGAAGGCTTTAACGGCTCTAACTGCTGGCATTATTTTCACCTCATAATCGTCTAATTGATCCGCGTGTCGACATATCCGCTGGTGATACCTTGGCTGCCTGGAGTGATCTCTTGTCTATCGTATGAGGCGCAATTGTATTGCTAATAGTGCCCTACTTGGCTCATCGCTGTCTCGGCGGAAACGCGCACCGTGGGCCAATCTTGAGCTATCTGGTTGGCAAGTTATTCCTTATAATAATTACTTGTTGATTATCGGTCTGAGATCAAAGTATTTATGAGGATTCTTCATGACAAGGAAAGCACTTACAGTTTTGGCATTCGGGTTGAGTGCATTTTTGGTGGCGCCAGCGGCTCACGCCAATCCTCTCAAACTCGGTAAATCTGCCAGCTCGACTACAGTTGCCTCAGCTCCAGTAGCTGCTCCAACTAGCCTAGAAGTTGATATGGCTGAAGCTAAGGTTTCAACTACCCACAAAAAATTAGATCAAGCTAAGCAACAGCTAGAAGCTGCTAAAGCTCACTTAAGAGCTGCTGAAGCTGAGTACAAAGCTGCACAGGCTGACAAGCAGGCTTTGGTATTGCGTACAAAAGCAAGAGAACTTGCCTCTGCTGCTGGTATTGAGCAATCGGTTGATACCGTCACCGCTGCTCCAGCCTCTACAACCACATCTGTTGGCAACACCGAAGCTCCTACCCCAGGTGGAAGTCGCATTGATTTAGCTCCATCTGATGTCAACGGCGCTGGTTCTGTGCCGGTTGCTCCAGCTGGCGCTCCAACCTTGCAAGATTTGGCTCAGTAAATTCGAACAGACTCTTCGAGCTTGATCTTCTAGATCAAATGAACAACTTAAAAAGGAGCATCATTGATGCTCCTTTTTTTATTTTCTCTTCTGTCTATTTCTTTTCTAACTAGCTCGGGGCGGCCTTAAGCCACGACTGAGCGAGTTGGGTCTTGCAGCGCTTGGAAAGCTAATTTAGCCGCTTCTTGCTCCGCTGCTTTTTTTGACTTACCGCTTCCCTCAGCCAAAGGCTTACCTTCAAGTTTTACAACTACTGTAAAAATCGGGTCATGGGGCGGGCCGTCTGTGCTCACTACTACATAGCTAGGAGTGCCTTCGGCGCGGGATTGTGTAAATTCCTGCAATTGCGCTTTGTAGTTATCTTTGATTTCGTCGCGATCAACCACGGTGGTCTGATGGCCAAATAAGCGCACGAGAAGCGTCTGCACCTGGAATAAACCAAGGTCTTGATAAATCGCTCCAATCAGGGCTTCCATGGCGTTAGCTGTGATTGATGGTCGAGTTTGCACGTTGCGACCAAGCAAAATATATTTGCTCAAGTTGAACTGCTCACCTATTTCGGCCAATATCCGGTCTGAAACTAAGACAGCTCTAAGCTCAGTTAGTTGACCTTCATCGTAATCAGGAAAGCGTTCTAAAAGATATTCGCTGATGACGAATTTCAGCACAGCATCGCCGAAAAATTCTAGTTTTTCATAGTCTTGGCTACCGGGATTTTCTGCGGCATACGAACTATGGGTGAGCGCCTCATTGATTAAGCCCATGCGCCCGCAGGTAACTCCCAGCTTCTGACAAAGTTGATCAAGTTCTTTGAAGCGTTTGGGCGGGAGTTGTTGCATGGTCATCGGATTATTTTTGCTGTGTTCTGGGGCGCTAATTACGTTTGTTATTGAAACTGTTGCTCTCAAGGGATTCCAGTACCTCTTACCTACCTATTTAGGAGACTACAAGAGGAACGCTCAAGATGCCGGTTTTGTTAACCATTATTTCCTAGTTCAATCGTGCGTAATTCTACTAATGATGCCCATTTCAGCGATTTAATTATCGGAAAGTTGCAATCCGTAATTGATGAGTTCGCTCTCAGGGAGCTTCATGCAGATATAGGTATCTAGAGAGGTACGCAGCGATATATTGGCGGGTGCTTACCTGGCTATAATCTACGGCGTATGCCACCCGGCTTTTAGCCTGCTATGCTTTACCACGGAGTACCCATTAGTAAGGAAGAGCAACAAAAGTGGATCAGAGTTCGTTGCAGCTTGGCGAGATATTTTTATTCGTTGCAGTAGGGTTCGCCCTTCCAGCCCTGGGGATGATTCTCTTGGCTTGGATTTTGCAATTAGCTCTTGGCTATCACCGCCCTAACTCAGTGAAGAATCAGCCTTACGAGTGCGGTATGAAGCCCATGCAAGAAGCCCTCGTGCAATTCGACGTGCGCTACTACTTGTATGCCATTCTATTTATTCTCTTTGATATTGAAATCATCTTCATCATTCCTTGGTTGCTTGCCACTGACAGCATTCCAAGATTGTTAGTCGGCGCTGATGCCCTTGGCCAGATGCTGCCAGCAAGCGCTGAATTGATGAAGTTGAAAATGGTTGGACCTATTGAAATCTCCATGTTCCTCGTCATCCTGGTGGTAGGCCTTGTCTACGCCTGGAAGAAAGGTGCTCTCGAATGGGAGTAGAGCCAAGATTGGCACAGTTTTAGATTTTGTTGATTGGTTGGCAATTTTTGCAATGTTTGGAAATGATTGGAATAGTTGGAATTTTTAGACAAATAAGAAAAGTAAGAAGTGAGTGGAGAGCATGAGTAATACCAATCCCGTCGTACCAGAAGAGCTGAGAGAAACAGTTACTCTCTCGTCGCTTGATCTAATGATTGACGCCCTCGGTCAAGTGCTCTCGCCGGTGCTCAGCCCAATAGCCAACCTGGCCCGCTCGAACTCCGTCTGGCCTTTAACTTTCGGCACTTCCTGTTGCGCTATTGAAATGATGAGTGTCGGTATGTCGGCATTTGATATTTCGCGCTTCGGTTCTGAAGTATTTCGCGCTACTCCAAGACAAGCTGACATGATTTTGACCGCTGGCACCATTACTCGCAAAATGGCTCCAGCTCTTATTACTTTGTACGAGCAAATGCCGGAGCCTAAATACGTAATCGCCATGGGCGCTTGCACAATTACTGGTGGCATGTTCAACGATTCTTACTCAGTGGTTCAAGGTGTCGACCGTATTATTCCGGTCGATGTTTACTTGCCAGGTTGCCCACCGCGTCCAGAAGGCATTCTTGATGCTCTGCTCAAGTTACAACAAAAAATTCGCACCGAGAATTATGGTGAGCGTAGAAAGAAAATGTACGCCCAAACATCGGTGCGTAAAGTTGATTACGACACCGGTCGTTGTCTCGAAGATTTGATCGGTGTGGTCCAAGAAGATACCGCTGCGGCCCTTGCTAAAGCTCCCGATAGCAATACATAAACCAGAAATATATAGGAACTAGAAGTAGATGACAGACGAAGCTAAGCCTGAAGAAGCTAAATCAGACGCCAAGCCTGAAGAAGTCAAATCAGAAGCAGCTAAACCAGAAGCCAAGCCAGCTGATGCTAAGCCCGCTGCCAAACCGGCAGCTGCAGCCGCTGCTGCTAAACCCGCTGAGCCAGCCGCGCCGCCAGTGCCATTAGAGCCAGCCAAGTTTGGACAGTTCTTGAAAGAGCACGGTATCTCTTCTGAGCGTCTTCCTGATTCTTGTGGCGTTGAGACCATTGTCGTCGCCGCTGATCAACTAGAGAAGGCAATGCGCCTGTTGCGCAATAGTTCAGAAATTAAGCTCGATTTGTTGCTCACCGTGACTGGTGTTGACAGTGCTGATACATTCGACTCTGTCTACCACCTCTGGTCTTACTCTCATTTAGATCAGCTTGTGGTCAAAGTCTTGACCAAGAAAGCCGATGTGGCCGAAGGTGAATTGCCAGCAGTACCGAGCCTCGCTAATTTCTGGTCAGCAGCAAACTGGCACGAACGTGAGACCTACGATTTAGTTGGTATCCGCTATAGCAGTCACCCATACTTGCGCCGCATCCTCAATCCTTGGGATTGGGAAGGCCACCCATTGCGCAGAGACTACAAACAACTAGTTGATGCCTTGAACGATAAAAATCCACATAGCATGCGCTAATTCTCTTATATAACCAGGAATTACTAGGGACGGAAAAATGGCTACGGAAATTCAAGAGATTGACCTGAAAACTGATGAGATGATCATCAACATGGGTCCGCAACACCCTGCAACTCACGGTGTGTTGAGGCTGCTACTAACTCTTGATGGTGAGACGGTCAAACACGTTGAACCAGTGCTTGGTCACTTGCACCGCGCTCAAGAATGGCAAGGTCAAAACCGCACCTGGTTTCAATACCAAGCTTTGATTGACCGGGTCGATTATCTCTCGGGCATGTTCACTTCATGGGCTATGGCTCGTGCTTGCGAACAGCTAGACGGCGTCACCGTTCCTGAACGGGCTGAGTACATGCGAGTAATCGTTTCTGAAATGAACCGCATTACTTCTCACTTGCTCTGGCTTGGCACCTATCTAATTGACTTGGGCGCCATGTTTGGTTTCCCTTTCTATCCTTTCCGCGAAAGAGAAAAGCTCTTTGATCTTTTAGAAGAAATCGCTGGCCAGCGCATGATGTTTAACTACATCCGAATTGGTGGTGTACTCCGCGATCCCAAGCCAGCCTGGTTCGACAAACTGAAAGCTTTCCTTGATGAGTTTCCTGATCGCATTGACGAATACGAAACCATCGTCACCCAGAACCCAATTTTCTTGAAGCGTACTAAAGGTGTGGGCATACTCAAGCAATCAGTGGCAACTGATTATGGTGTCACTGGGCCTTGCTTGCGGTCTTCTGGCATTGCTATGGATTTGCGCCGCACTAGACCATACTCGGTCTACCCTGATCTCAAGTTTGATGTAATCACCTTTGATAAAGAAGGCGACACTTGGGACCGCTACATGGCCAGAATTTTGGAAATGCGTCAGTGCGTTGACATCATCCGTCAGTGCGTTGAGAAGATTCCTACTGGCGACATCATGGGCAAAAAACAAATGGCCGGTATGCGTATTAAAGCCGGTGAAGGTTTTGCTGCCGTTGAGTCACCACGCGGTGTGCTCGGTTGCTACGTAACTTCTAGCGGTGGCGAAAAAGCAGTTCGCTTCCGCTGGCGCAATCCTTCCTTCTGCAATCTGACAATTTTGCCAGAGCTTTTGAAGGGCTGCCCACTCTCAGACATCATGGCCATCTTTGGCTCGATCGACATAATCCTTCCTGATGTAGACCGCTAAATTCCCTCGAATTTCGAACTTTCTGTCTTTCTTCAACAAGGTAAAACTGGAACTCATGTTTGCAAACGGCGACGAAATATTCAAAATCTCAAGGCTCACCATAGCCTGGCTAACAATCATTTTCACCATAGTGTGGATGGTTTGTTGGGGAGTAGGCATTGGATTGCCCATGTTGTTGACCCAGCAATTAGGAGATCAGGCCAATCTCGCAAATGAGATTTTGAGAGCTGTGACACCGGTGATTGCCATTTTGGTATTCATTCCGATTAACGCCATGTTTATGGTTCTGATCGAGCGCCGCGCTCTGGCACTGTGGACTGTAAGAAAAGGTCCAAACAGAGTTGGTCCAGACGGCAACCTGCAAACCGCTGCCGATGCCGTTAAATTGCTTTTGAAAGAAGACATTACGCCGACCGGTGCCGATGCTGCCATGCATACCTTCGCTCCGATTTTGTTCTTCGCTCCCTCAATTATCGGTGCTGTGCCACTTCTTGCTGCAGTGACAAATGACCACCCACTCTTCCATATATTGAATTTACCAACCGGTATCTTTTACGTCTTAGCCGCTGGCGCACTGCCAGTGGTTGCTTTGGTTATGGCTGGTTGGGCTTCTAATAACAAGTATTCGTTAGTAGGCGGCTTGCGTAGTGCTGCTCAGGCCATCAGCTATGAAATTCCTCTAGTTTTGTCACTGGTAACCGTCTGCTTAATGGCCGGCACCCTTGATCTGGTAAAGATTGCTCAGCAACAGGCTGGCGGTATTCTTAACTGGAATCTGCTCGGTGGTGGTGCTTTAGTGGGTCTTAATCAAGCCATCGGTGGTGGTGGTGCTAAGGCGCTTGAAGCTGCTTATCCGATGGGCGCTGTGTCTTATGTATGCGCTGGTCTGTTGGTCTGCTCACTAATCATTTCATTCTGGCTCTACTTAACTGGAGCCTGCGCTGAAATCAACCGTATTCCTTTCGACTTGCCAGAAGCTGAATCAGAGCTGGTGAGCGGCTACAACACTGAGTACAGTGGCATGAAGTTCGCTATTTTCTTCTTAGCAGAATTCACCAACTTGTTCGTGGTGGCTAGCGTCACTACCGTGATGTTCTTGGGTGGTGGAGACAATCCAATCCCTCCATATATCCTCGATAAGATCCCTGGCATCCCGCAAATGGTTGCTGCCATTAGAGAATCGTTCTTGTGTCAGAACCTACACCTAATCAATCCAGAAACATTGTTCGCTACCCTTTGGGTAATTGCCAAAGTTTATGGCCTGGTTATTTTCGCAATTCTAATTCGCGCTACCCTGCCGCGCTTCAGAATTGACCAGCTTATGGCTTTTGGCTGGAAGCGGTTGATTCCACTTTCACTGATCGTTTTCATCATCGTTGTATTTGCACGGGAGTTCGTAAACATTCATGGCTAACCTCATCTCTAGAGCGTTTGGTGGACTGAACGAAGTGAGGCGTGGTCTTGCTACGGTGTTCAAACACACCTGGCGCGAACCAATCACTAAAAACTACCCTGACGAAATGCCTAATCTGGCACCACACTTCAGAGGCCGTTTGGGTCTAACTGTTAACCCTGAAACCGGAGACCACCTCTGTATTTCATGCCGGCAGTGTGAACGGGTTTGTCCTGATAAGTGTATTGAAATTACTTCGCACAAGAGCCCTGAGACTAACAAGTTGGAGCTGATCGATTTCAAAATCGACCACGGTCTTTGTATGTTCTGCGGTCTTTGTACTGAAGTTTGCCCTACCCTCTGCATCATCAATACCAATGATTTTGAGATGGCAGACTACAGTCGCCAATCACTTATATATGATTTGAAAAAATTGACCTTGAGTCAAGAAGAATCAGCGTTCTATTTTGAGCGCAAAGAAATGCCATTGCCTAAGCCAAAGCCAGCCAAGCCAGCTCCAGCTGCCGCGGCTGCTAAGCCTGCAGCGCCAGCTGCTGAAGCTAAAGCCGAAGCTAAACCTGCCGAAGCTAAACCTGCCGAAGCTAAAGCTGAGGCTAAACCTGCTGAAGCCAAGGCCGAAGATAAGCCAGCTGAAGCCAAGGCCGAAGATAAGCCTGCTGAAGCCAAGGCCGAAGATAAGCCTGCTGATTCCAAATCTAGTGAAGAGTAAGTCGTAAACGTTGTAAGCGTTATAAGCGTAATAGGAAGTCAAGAAAATGGGCCAAGATCTACTCCCACCTCTATTAAGTGCACCAGGCGTTGAGACCTGGGCGTTTTATATACTGACGACTCTGTCAATTTGTCTGGCCATCGCAGTATTGGCCGATAGAGTGGTTATCCGCAGCGGTTTCATTTTGATTGGAGTATTCGGAACGATTTCTGGAATCTTCCTTTTACTCTCCGCTCAGTTTCTTGCACTGGCCCAGATCATGATTTATGCGGTTGGTATTACTCTCATGGTAGTGATTGCCTTGATGTTAACGAACCCGCGTCTAGAGCGCGAGCAAGCCGTTGTTTATTACGATGAAAATTTGCCACCGTTAGCTAAGATTTTCGCTTCCTGTAAGCGCAATTTGAGCTTGTGGGTATCGGTATTGAGCTTTGTCACTCTTTATTCAGCGCTGATTGGCGAGAACCATTGGCCACTAAGCGATCAACCTGTCAGCCCAGACGCTGTGAAAGTGCTGGGTGAAGCTCTGGTGACAAACTATTCCATTCCGTTTGAGTTCTCATCCGTTCTGCTTCTAGCTGCTTTGATGGGAGCCGTCATGCTAGCTAAAGGCGAATCGAAGAATAGAGATGACGACAATGTAGCCATTGTCGACGAAGCTAAGAAGCAAGAAAATAATCTGGCGCTGCAGAGGTAGGAGATCAAAGTGCAAAACGTAGTTACGGTCAAAGAACCGCAATCTTCAATAAATCTGGCTCTGGTCTATGCGCTTGTCGCAGCGGCTGTGGTTGGCAGTTATACCGGACAACTTTCTACCGCTGCTGGTATAGAAAGCATAGTCACTAATCACTATGACTTCTGGGCCTGTCTAGGTCTCGCTCTTGCTGGATGGATATTTCGCAGTGTTGGCGGTCACAAGGGCGTAATCGTCACCATGACTGTGCTGGCATCATTCATTATTTTGACTCTGAGTCAACCAATGCTACTGCGTTATCTAACCTTCGCTGCACTGCTCTTCTCAATGGGCTTGTATGGCATGGTGCAGTCGCGAAATGCTGTGCGAGTGCTGCTTTCAATTGAATTGATGCTTAATGCTGTCAATATCAATTTGATTGCTTTCTCGCGCTACGTTGATCCCGTTGCTTTGAAAGGCCAGCTCTTCGTTATCTTTGTACTCACTGTCGCTGCTGCTGAAGCCGCTGTCGGCCTAGCGGTTGTCTTGGCTATCTACCGCAGCCGTCAGACAGTTGATATGGATAAATTCACACTACTGAAGTGGTAGTTAGTTAGAACCAAAATGCGCTTATTGGATAATGGAAAAGGCTACTCGAAAGAGTAGCCTTTCCTTTATTGATTAGTACAAGCATCAAGCATCTGGGTGACGTTGTTCTGCCGCGTGAGCACGAAGCTAAGCACTCGTTCTCTCGAGCTTAGTCTTAGTAAGTAGAGCCGCTCTTCTAAGCTTCTACGGCCAGCCAGCCACCTTCAACAAGGCCTTCGGCAATCGCTTCACGAAATGTTCTGGTGGCGTCTGGAAGACTTTTCGTCGGTACTTTAATTGTCTTCAAAATGGTGCCACTTTCCAGTTCAGCAAAGTCTATTGTTCGGCTATCGCGAAAGTCTACTGGGTCGATGGTTTCTTCACTGACCGTGATGTTAAAGCGATCTGCTAGTAGGCCTTTTGATATGCCGGTGCCTTCGAGGGCTGTACTTAAGTCAACAATGGTCGTTAGTTCGGTCATCTTTGTTTCCTGAATATCAACAAAAGTTATTGTCCATGCGACTGCTCGCTAACTCAGTATAGAAATGCTGTCAGCTCAGTTTACTGTTGATTTTTTTATGACTGCTCGAAAGCCTGATTACAGGCTGTAAAACAGCGATGCATAAAAACGTAACTTCACAGAACTTTGATGAAGCCCAAATGTAACTGCTTCTTCACCTGCAAGATGTTAGCGCCGGTAGAGCTCGCTTGCTTCGGAGAATCGCTCTCTAGCGAGATCCTCGAGCAATGCAACCGCTCTAGAATGCTAATTGCCGTCCTGCCGGCCTCGCTCAATGAAAATTTTGATTTGGACTTATTACCAATGCGGTGTTGCCAAAGTTTTGCCAAGAAAATGTCCAGAAAATAACAGATTGAAGGCTTAAAGTTCAGCCAAGCTAATTACTACGAGGTGCGCCCATGGCTGATATCAAGGCAACAGATTGCTCTAAGCCTCAACCACTAGTTGAGAAATTCGATGCTGAAGCTGTCACCAAACAGTTAGAAGGTGGTCACACTGCCATGCTAGAAGTGGCTTTGGGAAAGGCTCAAGGTGCTGGGGAACGCCGCGATATGTTGAAAGTTGTGCAAGGTATCAATGCTACTCATCGCCTTGAGCAACCAGATAAACACTTGCCAGTACTTAGCCTTGAAGTTGAAACGGTCGGCAACTGGATGCGGCCTGCTTCGCAGCTTTCGCTTACCAGGCAAGAGTATAAAAATTTTGCAGTGCCTGAGCCAATTTATGTTGAGCGCAACTCTAATGGTAGTTCGACTATTGTTTACAAGCCTGTTCGCGAAGTGATTAAGACCACCCATTAGTAGGCAGAAATTTCATTGTAGCAATGTAGCCATAGCGTTACGGATGCATGGTTGGTAGTTGATGGACGCCAGTTGATGGGCTGTAGATTTGGGTAGATTAAGGGATAGATAGTGGCAATTTGATTTGTTCTGGAGCGGTTGATGCCCCAAGATCCCAGTGGCGAAGACCGATTTGGCTTCGATTTTCACGAGAAGACGCAGCATACCGGTGAGATCTCGAGCAAACCTTACGAGGCCACGAGCGGCTTCGCTTTAAACGAACTGATCGGTGGCAGCTATCGGGTGCTCGAATTTATTGGCGAAGGCGGCATGGGCCTGGTCTACAAAGTCGAACACATTCACATGAATAAGATTCTGGCTCTGAAAGTGTTGAAGACTGAACACCTTTCAGAGAATGTCTGGAAACGCTTTCGTCTTGAGGCTCAAGCTATCTCAAGGCTTGATCATGCCAACATAATCAAGATCTACGACATGAATCAAACCCCAGATGGGCGGCCGTTCTATACTATGGAGCTGCTGGCGGGAGAATCCCTGGCTGACTACTTGCAAGAGCATCAACGGCTGCCGCTAGACCAGGCTCTGCCAATATTTCGGCAAGTATGCTCAGCACTTGCTTACGCTCACGAGCGCGGCATCATTCACCGCGATATTAAACCAGGCAACATCATGCTACTTGAGCCGCTTGGCTCTGGTCTTGGTTCTCGAGTCAAAATCGTCGATTTTGGCATCGTCAAGGTCTTGGATGGTGGAGAGCAGATTGGTCAAGGTCTGACCATGCAAGGTGAAGTCTTTGGCAGCCCCCTGTACATGAGCCCTGAGCAGTGCGCTGGCAGTAAACTGGATGCCCGGGCGGATATGTATTCTGTTGCAGTCACTCTGTTTCAAGCCCTCACGGGCAAGCCACCTTTGTTGGGGCGCACTGCTGCCGAAACAACCATCATGCATCACACCGTCATGCCGCCATCGCTGGCTGAAGTCGCTGGAGTAGACTTCCCACCTGAATTAGAAGCTGTTGTCGCTAAGATGTTGGCTAAGGCACCTGATGATCGTTATCGCTCGCTGGCGGAAGTGGCAAGTGTTTTGCTTACTATTGAAAGAAAGTACTCAGGCGCGCCGCTAGCCCTGGGTTCGGCTGAGCCGCTTCGAATCAATGAAGCATTGTTTGACACTGAACTTGTTGCTTCTGAAAATAGTGAGACTGGTGAATCTAATTCCTTGGAAAACCGCAACTCCAAATCTGTGGTGGCTATAGCGGCTCTCTTCAGTGTCGTAGCTATCGTAGCAATAGTTTTTCTCTGTTCGCGGCTCTGGGCCAGTCCGGCTAAGCCCAAAGTGTCAGTCTCATCTGCCACATATGTCGGTCTTAATCCAAGTATAGAAGAAAGCAAAAAACAAATAGCCGCTGAGTTAGATGCTGTAGAAGTCAGTTCTAGCCCCGAGACAGATAAGGCCGTGGCGTTGTTCCTGAAAGAGAGAAAAGAGCCCTATTTCCGAGTCGGAAAGAATGGCTTAGTTAGGTTCAGTTTTCCTGCTCAGATTAGCATCGGCACCATAGAAACCATCGGCCCTGGGCTACAGCCTCGGCATGAAGCCAAAGGGGAGTTTCAGTGGCGCACGGGTCGCGGAATTTCGTTTTCGGCCAATGAAGTAACTCGAGCTCATCCGGAGTTGCTGCGATTCTTTTCATACGGTAGTTTGCTCGCTCTGAGGTTTTTGGGTGGAGAGCCCGGCTCGACAGCTCCGATTGATTACATATTGCGGCAACCAAATCTCTTTATTCTAGACTTGTCTGGCATCCCCTTGAGCGATAGCGATTTCAAGGCCATTACTGGTCTAAAGAAGCTAAGAATTCTGAATATTAGTAGCTCGAACATCAGCCAAAGGGCCTTATTCGACAGCAAGATTTTGAGCCGATTAGAGGGAGTCGGGTTAATCGGTCTGGAAAATTGCACACCAGTATTGAAGGCGCTTGTATCGTCTCAGGAATTGAAATCGCTGACGCTTACTAGTGCCAAGTTGACCAAGAGTGATTTTGCCGTAATTGCCAGAATGAGCAGAATACAGTCTCTTGATCTCAGTGGTACGAAATTGGATGATGAGGATCTGAAGCAACTAACAAAATTGAAGAAAATCACCTATCTCAATCTGTTCAGCACAAATATAACACCCAAGAGCGTCCCGATTTTGCGCCAGTTTCGTGGTCTAAAATCGATAGTCTTGTCGCCAGAGGTTGATGCTGCTTACTTTGGAACTATGCAGCCGCTTCAGAAAACAGAATTGAGTAACTAAGATTCTCAATTCTAATTACTGAAAATTGGCGCTGTCGCACTTACTTAGCCATGGCCAGGCGCAAGAAGCTTAAAGCCCAGTTATGTAGTTGATTCCATGTCAGCACATCGCGCATCGAGTTCATCCGTCTGCGCTTCTCTTCTATATCGATAGATAGTGCCAGTTTTAATGCCTGGCTGATTTCAGCTGGAGATTTTGGATCGACTAGATAGGCTCCCTGAGCTAGTTCCCTCGCACATCCGGCTGCCTTTGAAAGAATCAAGACCCCTTGTTGATCGTTGCGGCAAGCGACGAATTCTTTGGCAATAACATTGATGCCATCGCTCAGTGAATTGATAGATAAAGCTGTAGCGGCCTGATACCAGGCGGCCAGTTGTTGGTGGTTGAGTTTTCCTTTGAGGTGAATAATCGGCTGCCAACCATCGCGGCCGTATTCTTTGTTGATTGAAGCTATTTTTGCTTCAACCTGGCGGGCGTATTCAAGTTGGGCGGTGCCGTCAATTTTTGCTTCTTGCGAGATTTGCACATAGTGAAAGCGGCGGTGTTCAGACGGGTTGGTTTTGAGCATTAGCTCTAAACCATTCAATCTCTCTAAAATTCCTTTGGTGTACTCAAGTCGTTCTACACCAAGAATAAATTGATTGGCTAAGCCCAGCTTCTCAGCAAGGGCCTCTGAGTAGGGCTTCGAGACCGCGGCTAGCTCCTGCCAGTAAGGCATGTCTACACCAAGAGGCAATACTGCTACAGCTGTTGTGCGCCCCTGGTAGGTGGCTTTGTAGTTGGTGAGATCCACTACTGCATCTTCCAATAAGAGCGCTACTGTTTTGAGGAAGTTCTCGGCGTATTCATCGGTATGGAAGCCAATTAGTTTGTTGTGCAACATTGACTGCACCAGCTCGCGGCCAATAGGAGAGCTAGCTATTATCTCGGGCTTGGGCCAGGGGGCGTGCCAGAACTGCGAAAGCACGATGCCGTGTTGCGAAGCTAGAACTGGTGCCGCCAGGGCTAGTTGATAATCGTGCAGCCAGCAGATCGTGGGGAAGCTCTCAGAGGCTGTAGTTATACATTCAGAGGCCACTGACTGACAAAGTGCGCGGAATGATTTCCAGGCTTCTGGGTCAAAGGTACTTTTACTGACAAAGCCGTGGAGCAAATCCCAGAGATAGCCATTAACCACCTTTTGGTGAGCATCAAACAAGCGTTTTGGAGCCATGGGGGCATAGTAGCTGAAGCCACTACCAGCGCTTCCTTTGCTAGGCGGTGCAAAATCGCTGTTAGCTTGGGGCAACTCGGAAAGAGCAAACCAGTTCACTCTGGTCCCTAGCCTTCTTACTACTGGTTCAAGTGAATCGGGAACGCCACCGGTAACGCCGGGGCCAGCATAAGAAATGACATTGACGGTCGGTAAAAATAGATCGAGCCGTTCAATTTCTTCGTCGGTGATCGGCGAGAGAAGAACTGGCGTTGTAATTGCGCTGTTCATGGCTTTCTTAGTCTATGGAGGGGTGGGAGTCTAAAAGAGAAAGTTAGGTGCCAGAGAACAGCAACTGCGAAGAAGTTGCTTGAAAAATATGGCTGTGACGCACGGGCTGCCAAAAAAAATCATTAATACGATAAACAGTAATGTAATAGATATGTAACCAGATATCAAGCCGGTCACATTCGATTTAATAGGAGTAATTGTTAATGTCTGAATTTAAGTAGCCATTTCGCTGCAGACGAAAAATCACTCAAATAGACCAGGTAAATTGACGATTTCAACCCGCCCAGCTTTAATGTCGACTACTGGCACTAAGGCTTTGACAAAAGGCACCAAATGCGATTTCTCACCGTTGGTAATTTCGAGCAATTGAGAAGTCTCGCCAAACACTGCTGAAACTTTGCCGAGTTCTTCGCCTTCAACGGTGAAAGCCTTCAAGCCGATTAAGTCGTCGAGCCACCATTCATCCTCGCTTAACTCATTTAGTTGCGAGCGTTCCGTGAATAGTGTGGCGCCGATGATGGCTTCACTGGCGGTGCGATCTTCGAACTCTTTTAGAGACATCAGAACAAGTTTTTGTTCAGCTTTGAAACTGCGTACGTGGGCGATTTGTCTGGCACCATCAGCAGTGGCTATTTGCACAGTCTTGATGTTGTCAATTAAGTCGATGTTGCCCTTGAGTTTAAGCTTGAGATCGCCTCGCAGGCCTTTGACGCCGGTAACAAGTCCGACTACAAAAGTGTAGGTGCCCTCACCGACGGGGTCTAGCTTTTTTTTGATGCCTGGTAGATTGGGCGGCTGTCTTCTTTCCATCGCTTAAATAGCCTATTGTCGAATCCGAATTGATCAAGTACACGACCAACAACAAAGTCTATCTGATCGTCGACCGATTGTGGGCGATGGTAGAAGCCAGGTGAAGCGCATGCAACAACTGCCCCAGCCTCTGACAGGGTGACCATATTGCGCAGTTGAATCAAGCCAAAAGGCATTTCACGCACTAATATCAGCAAGGTTCTTCGTTCTTTTAGGGTGACGGCAGCGGCTCTATGAATTAGATTTTCGGTAAGTCCACTGGCTATGGCTCCCAGGGTGCCGAGGCTGCAAGGTACAACTGCCATGCCTCTCGTGCGATAAGAGCCACTTGCCACTGAGGCGCCATAATCTGTCAGGCTGTGGGTGCGCAGCGGTACTGTATCTGGTAGCTCAAGGTGTTTCAGCAAGCCGGCTTTGAAATCTTCGCCAAACACGAGGTCATGTTCTTCTTTAACAACTCGCAAGGCCGCTTTCGACATCAATAAGTCAACCGGTTGATTAATTTCCATCAAAAATTGCACTAAGCGCATGCCATATATAGCGCCACTGGCACCTGTAATTGCTACGACAAAAGGAAGTTGACCCGATTGATCTAATTGTGAGTTTGAGTTTGCATCTTCAGAAGCCATTATAAAGTCTCGATATTCTCGCTGTTTATTTGTATGCGCATTCTAGAAGTCACTGCCCGGGCTAGTTACTCGTGGCCTGGATGTGCCAGTCGAGCTAGTGCCAGAATTGCCTGCTGGCATGGTACCAGGGGTGGCGGGTGCATTCTGTGAACTCTCTTGAGCCTCTGCTTCTGGGGCTGGTCGCTCTTTGGCAAAGCGCTTACCAGCCTTGCCTCGTGTTGGTGCCGGTTCTTCTAGTACTGCCGAATCTATCGAAGACTGACCGCTTGAGGCAGCAAAAGAAATCTTTAGAGGGGCATCCAATCTGACAGTTAGTGGTGAGCCGCTGTAGATATAGAGGTCTCTTCCTCTCTTAACAAGAGAACGTACCAGGCTATTGTTATTGCCACCGCCTGTATTAGCCGCTTCACCCAAGATTGGATCTTTGAGAATGTCTTCTCGTTTGATCACGGCAATTTTGCCTGTGCGGGGATCGCGTTTGTTGCCCATGGCCGGATTGACAGCATCAAAGCCTGCTTGTGAGCCGACATAGGCGACACTTGATTTGCGCGAAGTTAGGCCGCTGCCGCCGCCTTTTTGATTAGCACTGGCTTCGCCGCAGAGAGATGCTACTAGCGGCAAGGTGACGCCGCTGGGCATGTGGATGCTCATCAGTTGCACTCTTAGTTTGCCTAAGGGGCGGGGAAAACCCTTTTGCTGAGGTTGACGGGAGGATGAAATTGCTTCGACAACTTCGCCAATTACTTCTGTTCCGCTTGGTATCAAGACTTCAGTACCGTTGGCTAATACTGGGGCACTTACTTCGACACTAAAGCGCTCTCCCTGTCTTGATGCTGAGGAGCCAATGGTGCTTTGAATTCTTCCTTCAAAACTGGTGCCAATAGGAAGTACCACTGCTTTGCCGTGAAAACTATTAGGGGCGCGGTAGGCGTCTTCGAATACTTCTTCTTTTTTCGCTGCTAGAGCCGCTTCTGAACCTATTGTTCCGATGGCCAAGCTAACTGTGGCCGAGCCCAAAATCGTAAAAAGTGAAGCTAGAATTATTGGCCGCGCCTGCTTGTTCAACTTATTCATGTCCTTCTTCGATAAATAGATTTCGCTAGTTAGATTCATTGTCGCTGCTTTCTGCTTTTTTTGCTGCCAGTTCCCCAGATTGAGATGTCGCAGCGTTTTGTATCATGCTGCTTGGCTTTTTCTTGCCGCGCAAACGCACCATAACATTGGTTATAAGCCAGGCAATTGTTAGGGCAATGAGAATCATGCTAACCATGCGCATAATGCCAAAGGCAAAGCTGAACACTTGATTGAACATCACTGCTATTGCCGCTAAGACAATTAGCGCGCCTCCAATTACTTTCAGTTTTTCTTTGTTGATTTGCATTTTACTTTTAGTCTGGATTGATATATTTATCCAAACGATTGATAGTTTGTGGCGCAATTACTTTAGAGCCAAACCACCAGGCCGCACCGACGGCAATTGGCACTGCTAGCACTCGCAGTTGCTGTGGCAAAAGCGAATAGAACATACTGATTGCTAGAACGGCAATGCCGATACTTAAGGCCATTGAAAACTTTTGAATGATAGCGATTTGTTCGTCTCTATCCATTCGCCTAAATGAGGAGCCGAGAAAGGCCACATAATTTGACCACATGCGCTTGGCGCCAGTTTGCGCTTTCAAGTATGCTTTGGTTTCACGAATATTGTGCGGCTTGATAGCTGATTTGCCGTCATGCGAAATGTCTATACCATCTTCTTCTGGTGTGGCATCAAAGACAGCTTTCTTCGGGTCAGGTTTTTTTGAACCTCCACCCATGCGTCCTTTTGAAGCTTTTGCATCTCTTTTACCGACAGCCATAAGACCTCCAACTTCTTCTAGACTTTAATTTTCTTTGCCTTTGACTGGGCCAGATTTTTTCTTCAGTTTTACCAGGTTCGATTCTACTTCTTTGCGCAAGGGATTGGCATCTTCGGAGGCTTCTAAGAAGCATAGAGCGTAGTTGATCGCTTGACCAGGGTCTTGCTTTTCAGACTTGGTGAAGAGATTGAAGAGGCCATAATAGGCATTGGAATATTGAGGATCGGCAGATAGAGCCTGCTTGTAATGGTCAATGGCGACTTCAGGTATTTTCCAGGTGGCATCGCCGAGCTTGACTTGCCGAGCCGCTTCGTTGCGCTGATTGTTGATGCGGCTCATGCCTTGCTCAGCCCTGGTCGATACTTCATTCATGTCTTTGGCATAAGTAAAGGCTTTTTCGGCCGCACGATAGTCGCCTTCTTGGAAGCATTGCTCTCCCAGGGTTATTAGTTCAAATGGCTCTTCGCGATGCTTTTCAATGATGCCAGTAAATTTGGAATTAGCTTCTCTAAAGCGGTTTTGAGTCAGGGCTTTTTCGGCTTCTGACAAATCGATTTTTTCTTGCAAATCGCGAGTGCCGTTCTTGATCACGGCTCCCTGAACCGATTGTTCGGTGACAATATTCTGCAACTTATCCATCAACTGGGTAAAGTCAGCTGGGTAAGAGCCTTCTTTGCGGAATTTGCGGAAGCCACAGCGAGCTAAGCCAAGCATAGCTGTAGGGTCATCGGGTTTGCCGGCCAAAATGGTTTTGAATTCAGATTCGGCTACTTCAAGTTTGTCTTGGCGCAGAGCCAGTTCAGCTAGCTGATTGCGCATTTGAAAATCGTTGGGCAAAATATCGAGGGCGTTGTGGTATTCCGAAATCGCCAGTTCGCCGTCACCACGATTGGTGTAATACTCAGCGCGACGTTTATAGGGCTCAGGGTTGCGCGGGTCTAAAGAATTTGACTTGGCCCAACTAGCAAGAGCTGAGGGGCCGTCACCTTGCTTGCGATAAATATCGCCTTCAACTAAATGCCAATCAGAGCTGCGTCCGCTATCGGAAATGTTGTGCAATTCCATGAAAGCTTCTTCGTGTTTGCCTTGGTTGGTGAGCACTACTGCTTTTTGCAAGTGGGCTGGACCATAGTCGCTCTTAAGCTGAAGTGCCTTGTTTACGAACTCTTCTGCTTCTTTATCGTGGGGGTCTAAATGCAGCAAAACTTGGGCTAGTAAAGTGAGATTGACACTATTCTCAGCTAAGTTATTAGCTTTGCGCAGAGGGTCAACAGCACCGTCCATGTCGTCTTGGGCAATTTTGACCATGCCCAAGGTTTGTTGCGCTATGACTATATTTGAGTTTTCTTTGATAGCTTTTTTGCACAGTTTTTCGGCTGCTTCTAAATAAAGGTCGCGCTTTGCTGGCGAGGCCACTGTCTTGGAGTGAACATAAGAGACATATCCGGCCGCAGCAATGACATTAGGATTATCGGAAAACTTTTCTTTGGCTGTGCGCAAAAGTTTTTCTGCTTCCAGCAATTTTGCTGGCCATGACTGTTTGGCCAGAGCTACTGCTAGGCCGGCATAGGCATCACCAGTTTGATCTTCTTCAAGAAGTTCGCGATAGGCATCTTCAGCTTGCTTTAGTTTGTTTTGCAGCAGTAAGCCGTCAGCGTCAGCTAAAGTGGTGGCCCAGGCGGGCAAAGAGAGTTGGGAAAATACGGCGCAAAAAGGCAGAGCAAGCGAAAAGGCGCTGGCTATAGCTACTTTGAAGAAAGAGTTATTTTGCTTTCTCCAGGTCATCTGCTTTTTTGTTCTCCTTTGCTGCTTCCCCTTCATCTGACATAGCTTTAAGCACTTGGGCTGCTTTGCGATGCAGGCTTGGTAGATTTGGTGCCAGAATGATTGCCTCTTTGAGGATGGCTAATGCTCCAGCGTTGTTCTTCTCGGTGATGAGCTTTTCAGCGTCATTTAATAATGGTTGTACCCTGGAAGTGTTGATTTGCCTCAGGGCGTCTGCGGCACCGGCTTCTTTTAGACCCGCTGCTTGGCGATAGCAAGTGGCTGCGTCATCCAGCTTACCCTGCTTTTCTAGGGCAGTGCCTTCTAAGAGCCATACCTTGCCGTCGCTCGGGCTGGCCCCAGCTAGAGTGTCTGCTTCTTTTATCGCTTCGTCAAGCTTATTTTCTTTGATCAGGCTTTCAATCTTGCCATAGGCCGCACTGTTATCGACTGCCGGCTTGGCTTTAGCACTGCTGGCTGCCGCAGTGGCAGCGGCTGGGCCGGTTGCTCCGGGTGTGCCGCCGAGGGCTCCGGCTGTGGCGCTGGCTGCTGTTCCGGCTGCCGGTTCAGGCCCTTGCCCGGTTAAATTGTTATAGAAGGGAACTAGCAATGGATTGACGAATTTATTTAGAGCAATGGCTTTCTGAGCCGCTTCAACAGCGCCAGCTTTCTCACCTTGACGGTCGCGCCCGCGGGCCAAAATGTACCAAAGCTGAGCGTCATTGGGGTTGAGCTTGATTAAGTCGTCTACTTTCTGCACTGTCTCGGCCACGCGCATTGGTGTGGCCAGAGCACTCTCTACCACGGCCTGGTGGTAGGCAATGCGGGCTTTTGCCAGGTCTGGATTGGTTGGCTCTGCTCGCCAGGCTTTTTCATAGCAGAGTTTGGCATGGTCGAAATCGCCTTGCAGCAGGTAGGCGCCACCCAATAGCATTTGATTTCTAAATGATGGATTGATGGCAACCGCTTCGATACCGACATCGCGCAGACCGCGAATGGCATTCGAGTTACTGGGGTTAACAGTGACTGCTCGTCTATATTCTGAAGCGGCATTGTTGAGTCGGCGCGTGAAAACTGATTTGTCTTGATAGCCTTTGGCTTTGTAAGCAAAATCTTTGAGAGTGTCACCAAGCACCGTGTGGCAGTCAGAGAGAGCTTCGGTGTTTTCTTTGTCTTTGGGCCAGTCTTTGCGCAAGGCCACAATCATTTCGTCATAGCCTTCCACGACTTTGCCGCCGCGCATCAAGCACTGACCTAAATAGAAGTGATTAATGCCGGTGTCGGATAATTTTGCTGCTTTGCGAAATTCTACTACCGCATCTTCAAAGTGGTCGGGAGTGCCTTCTGCGCCTTTGGCTAAACTCAGTCGGTAAGAAGGATCTGATGGATTTTTTCCTAGGGCATTCAAGCAATAATCAAGGTTGCTATCAGCCGGGGCATTGTTAGGATCGGCAAATAGTGCCCTTCTGTAGTGGGTAATTGCCGCTGGAAGATTTTTCGCAGCCCGCAAAGAATCAGCGTATCTAAGTTCTCCGGCTGATAAATTACGCCTGAAAGTAATGTTTTCAGGATCACCTTCGAGGGCCAATTTATGCTCTTCAAGAGCTTGTTGCCAGAGTTGTTTTGATCCTAATTCTACTGCTCGGTTGTTGTGCTCAAGCGGATTGGTCGGATTGGGTGTATTGAGATAGACACCGCCGCCGCGCCTCGCTGCTGCCTTTGCTGGGCAGGGTCTGATAAATGCTGCAGCACTCACCAGGCTGAGAGAGAGAGCCAGACAAACTATTTTGCAATGGCGATATTTATTATTGAAGTCTTTCATGGCTTCCCAGGCTGGTAAGAAGAACATTTGCACCGGCTAGTTTGCTAGCAGCAGCCAAGTGCTCTAAAAATGGTAATACCCATTCTATAAGCCTTACAAAATTACGCTCGCATTTTGTACTGGGTTTCCCCCAGATTTTTGTTGCCGGTCTTTTTCGGTTAACAAATTTAATGATGGGAATCTCCCCATTCCCAAAAAAATGTTGCCTGGCTAACATTCTTGGTGGTGTTATCATACTTTTCTGTTGACAAGGGGCCTGAAAAGGATTAAGTTTTGGTCACCCCAGTAGTAGTTCAGGGGTTTCGCTTGCGCATGTGAAGGAGAACAAGGCGCGAAATCCGCTTAGAATCTTGTTGTCAAGCCCTTATTTTTTTGTTTTTTGGCGTTTCTTTTACTAGATAAATAGGGCATGAAGAATCTATATAGCCATTTGTCCCCTGGAGGGATAAAGATTGAATCACCCCAATTCTTCCTATTCTCATATGCTTGCTGCCGTTCAGACGATTCGTAGAGCGCCTGTTGCTCTATCTGTTTCTTTGGTGGCTCTGTTCATTGCTAACAGTCTGCCTGCTTATGCTCAATTGCCGCCAGTAAACATGGGGCGTTGGGTGAAGCAACCTGGCGATAATCAATATTCTAGTGACACTCAACAATCAAGGCATGGTGGCGGCCAGCCTGTGCACCAGGTGGTTGCGCCCCAAGCGGCTGTGATTCCGCAACAATCGGCGCCCATGTGGAGGCCAACGCCAAAACCATTCCGTTCAGATGTCTCGCTTGACCCAATTGTCTGTGATGAGCCTATTCCTCCTGTGGGTTTCGCTCCTCTACCCGAGAGCCTTGATCTCCCAGGTATCCGTGGTGGATCTTCTGGCTTCACTCGCAGCCCTGTTGGCGGCGGTGGTGGCGGCGGTGGTGGATTCTCGTCTAGCTACCAAGGTTCTGCCCCAGGTCTCGGTGGTGGCGGCAATGCTGCTCCTGAGGTACGCAGTTCGCAAGGCTACAACTCTGTTCAGCCTGGTGCTTTCGTTAAGAAGAAAACTCCTTACGGCGCCGCCAACAATAATCCGCCCGGCAGTTTTGGTGGCGGTGGAGATGTTTACTCCAGTGGCGACGGTGCTGCTCCCGCTCCTATGTCTGAAGCACAAAGACAATTAAGTGGAATGGGACGTGAGCCATCGCTGAGCAATAAGTCTTCCTCTGCTCCAGAAGCTCCTGCTGCGGTGCAGATCAATCAGGCAACAACCCAAGATCTGTCTTTGCCTGATGACGAATACAAACAGACCGCGGGTAATAAATCAACCAGCCAAGCTGGAAAAATGGTGAAGAGATTGGCCCGGCGTGCGGGGCGGAGCATGTTGCAACCGCTAAATAGTATGCCGATGCCGAGATTTCCAATGCATTAGGTGTTTAAATGTGGCGTATAGGTCATTCAATTGAAATGAGATGACCCGGGGATTAGAGAGGATTTTAGTATGTTCCTAACAAATAAAAGTTTGAAAAAACAGAAGTTATATCTGGCGATTACCACCGGTGCGCTCGTGCTGTCGGCCTTGACCAGCAGCGCTCAGGCTCAATCACCTTCTGTCAGCCTGAAGAAAGGCCAGCTACAGCAAGCTGGTTGGTACAAGTCTGCTCCACAAGTGCAGATTGTTGATGATGGTCCAGTTGTCCACGATTACCGCACAGCTCCCCATGAAGATCAGGCTTATCAAATTCCGATCGGACCAGCTGGTACCAGCGGTCGTATTCCAGAAGGTGGTATTCCTTTGGGTAATGGTGGCCCGCAAATGATGCGGATGGCTCCTAATTCTCTTCCACAATCAGGTTTCGGCACCAATATGCCAGCTCGTGGTATGGGCCCAGCTCGCGCCTTGCCTGGTACTGAAATGGGTCAACTCGGTAAGCAATATGCTGCTCAACAAAGAGCTGCTCAAGCTAATGTGTCGGCCAGACCAATTGGCTTAGGTCGCGGCAATTCGGCTGCGGCTGCACCAAATCGTATGGCTTCTTCTTCTCCAGCTAGCTATGGTGCTGCATATCATGGCAGCGGCGGTGGCTACGTCGCTCCAAGCTCTAGCAGCTCTGCATCAGTAAGAGCAAAACTTCTTGGTAAATAAAGTGGGTGTAAATGTTCAATATTAAGCCGCAGAACAACTGTAAACTCTATATCGCTGCCCTTTCCACAGGGGCAGCATTAGTGCTTTCTGCGGCGACGAGTGCTGGTCATGCGCAAGGAAGCTTCGCTATTAAGAAGAATCAATTGGAGCAGGTCAGTCCGTTTAAGGCTCGGCAGCAAGTTCAAATTGTTGATGAAAGCCCGATTGTCACTGATGTGCGTAGAAAACCAGAGGCAGAAAAGATCTACCAGATCAATTTACCGGCTTTGTCTAGCGGTGGGCCTAGTGGTGGTGTAGTTACAATCAATCCTACTTCTCGTAATCTTCCTTCCGCCACCTTTGAAAGCCAAATTCCAGCCGGTGGCATAGGGGTCAATCGTAATTTGCCTGGAGTTGAACGAGGTCATTTAGGAAAACAAATGGCGGCTGAGGCTAAAGCCATCAAAACGACTTCAGTCAGGCCAATTGGTAAACCGGGAGTTAAACCAGTTCTCTCCGCTCGTCAAGCAAGTACTTCAAGCTCACCAGCTGCCTATAGCCCCTACAAGACAAGCAGCGGCAGTGCCGGTTCTAGCGTTAAAACTACAACTGACGCCACTGGCAAAATTAAAGACCGAGACCGCCTTCTCAAATAACTTAGCAATCAGGTATTAAAGTTCAATGCGCTTACCACTTCCACTACTAGCTCTGCTCTCCATCCTGGTCACAGGATGTAGCCCGCTGGGTGGAAGTTTGGGACGAGTAGATTCTAAAACTCAAACTCCAAATGCTGGTGGTGGTCTACTTGGTCAGCTTAGACCAAAAGTTGATCCCCGCTATGTCGAGCAAGCTCGGCAAGAGGAATATGCTAGAGCTCAGCAGCAAATGGCTCAGGCTCAAGCGATGGGGCAACAGCGTGGTGCCAATGCTGAAGGAATGGGCAGGGTCTTACCGCAAGTACTTACAGGGCCTATCTCTGGTCAGTTGGGTAATGCTGGTTTCTTGAATACGTCGGCTGCTGCTAGTCAACAGACTGGCAGCAGTGAGTCAGTTAACGCGGACCTGAATGCTGGAACTGCTGTGCCTAGCACGCCCGAAGCCACTAGTGCCGGGGCTGTGATGCCACCGAGTTCTGATCCTATATTGGTAGCTGATGCTTCCAAGGCGGCTACTTATGGCTCGTATGGCTCTGTGCCTCCACCTCCGCCTGGGGCGCTCTCACCACCACCTCCAGCGGTGACGCTTTCTACTCAGGCTAATGTCGGTCAGTATCAAGACCCGAATAATCCATACGCTAATCCGTATGCCAACCCATACGCGAATCCCTATGCCAATCCCTATGCTAATCCTTACCTCAATCCTTATGCTGTTCCCTTCCAGGGTGGTCAGGGCTATCCTCAACCAATGATGCCTCCACAGCAACCAGCCCGGCCCTCCGGTTTGTTTGGTTCTGGTCAGGCTGCTCGTTCTTCTGGTCGTGATGATGAGCCAGAGCGCAAGAAAGTTTCTAATTTTGTGCCCATCACACCAACTGGCATGGAGTCTCGCTCACCTTACAAGCAGCGCGATGATCTTAAGGTCTTATGGAAGGGTGCTCTTTCAACTCCGGCAATGCAGCAAGCTGTTGGTAAAGACGTCAGAATTGTTGAAGTTTTGAACCGCATTGATGTTGGTTTGCCAACTGATGGTACTAAGGGTAGCTTCAGTGTTGGCCCAAGGCAAGTTGATGCTATCTTCAAGCCGGTTGCTCTCGATAAGCGGGTGCAGCCAGCTGTGCGCCGGGCGCAGACAGACCTAGTGCAGTCTTATTACCGCTACCTCTACACCTATAATAAATTTGCTTTGGCGCAACAAACCTATGCTGCTCGCAAGCAAGAAGTAGAAGTTGCTACCACTGATTCAGAGAAGCAGAGAGCCGCAGCTGATGTGGCGCAGGCACAAAATGAAGCTGACAGTTCGAGAGAAGATATGAAGTCGGCTCAGCAAGAATTGTCTGCTGCCGCTGGGGCCAATGCCGCTCGCTCAATCATTGGTCGCGTTTCTGGTATAGCTCCTTCTGCTGAGGCTTTGGCCCAGGCCGAGCCTCAAGCTGCACCAGTCGAAAAGCAAAATTCTATGTTTGGTAATTTTGGCTTTGGTTCACTTTTTGGCATGGGTAATAAGCCTGCTAAAACTGCTGACTCTCCAGAACCGGCCGCGCGGATGGCCATGGCTGCTCCTATGGCTAAGGCCGCTAAGGCTGAGAAAGCACCTTCTAAGAACGCCGCTAAAGATAGCGGCAAAGATAGCGCTAAAGATAAGGGTAAAGCCAAAACCAAAACTGCTGTAGTTGCCGACAAAGGTGATTTGCAACCATCTAGCAGCTCAAGTGCTGGCCGTGAGGCCCGTGAGGTAGCAGCAACTCCTGCCGCTCCGGCCGAGTCATCTAGCCCCGTTCAATTTGAATTGAAGGGTGTAAACGTCACTGCTCGAAAATCCATTTTGACAGTCGCCATCAAGAATAGCGGGCAAAGTGACTTCTCTTTCAATCCGGATTCATTTGCAGTTTCTGAAAATAACCATAAACTATCAGAAGCAGCAATGAGAGCAGACTTCGAAACCACCTTGGTGCAGCCCAGCCAGGAGGTACAAGGCACGATTACTATCTTTGGGCGACCCTGGAACGACCGACTCACGGTATCTCTGTCAGATGGCACCCGCAATCTGCAGATGCACCGATGACGAAGGTAAGCAAACATTTTTCTTTCAGGTCAGAGCACACTAAGCAATTGGGTAGAGAAGGGATGAACAAGTTAACGAAAAAAGCATTGAGGAAGGCAACTACGGTTGTCCGCTCGATTGTTGGGTGCACTCCCAATCTGTTTTCTTTACTAGTCTTAGTTGCCGTCATTGTTTTTAATAGCGCTCCTGCTGCCTTGGCGCAAGGTACGCCTCCTGGCCAAAGTGGTGCCAAGCAGAATGGTCAAACTGTAGATTCCAATGAGCAGTCCACTAAACAGATTATTGAGGATTATGACAAACGGCATCCATTCCAGGATGCTCAGAGAAAAGCTGATAGTCACACAAGCAAAATTCCCGGGACTAACCTGGATAAGTCAGACCCTGGTAGTCCAAGGGTGACACCGGTCTACATGCCTGTCTATAACAGCCAGGGCTATATGCAACCGCTTCTTAATGCTACTAATACAACTAAGCAGGCACGAGATAACGAAATCTATCAAAATACGCTTACTACATTTGGTATGCCTTTGAGCGATACCCAATTCCAGATGATCAACCGTGAGAATAATCAACGGAAGATCGAGCAGATGTGGGACCCTGAAAAAGCTCAGTGGATGACTAAAGCTACTGCACAGATGGTAGGAGCTTCTGCCTCTAATAGTATGGCCGGCACCGCTGAGCAGTCTTTTGGCTCAGCACTAGATCGTATTGTCAATGCTGACGGTGGCAACTGCCTTATTAACGTAGCCAATGAAGCTTCTGGTGCTGGCTACCCAGGAATGGTCATGTACAAGACAATTCCTGAAGCTGTAGGCATGGTGCAGCGCATGTACAAGCAAGTTTTCATCCCTATGGCTATCCTCTTTCTCTTGCCAGGCGCTGTTGCCAGTCAGGTAAAGGGGCAGATTGGTCGTGGCTTTAACCTGGGTTATGCTGAGGGAGCCAATCCGTTTGAGGGTATTTTCCGCTCCATCGTAGCTGTCTTCCTTATTCCGGCTACCCAAGTGATCGTAAGCTGGTCAATTGATGCCGGTAACTCGATGGCGATGAGCGTTCGCCCCTGGGTTGACACAGACATGATTCAAGATTGGGCTAATGAGCTGTCCTATAACACCAAGCATGAAAAGGATGCTAACTATTTGAAGTCCACTCCCCATGGTTCTGGTAGTGCCGGAGGTGGTGCTGGTGGTACCGGTGGCACTGGCGGCACTGGCGGTGCTGGTAGTGGTCTAGGTGGCATCATTAGCGGACTAGGTTCGTCCATTGGTGGCATCGTTGGTAGCTGGTTATCATCTCTAGGCGCTTTCATCTCTGGTGCTGGTATTGGCACGGGCTTAGGTGCCCAAGTTCCAGAAGGCGCTACTGTCTATGAAGAGCAAGGCGCACTCTCGCAAGTGATGCAGCTTAACCTCAATATGATGATGAACACGGCTTCTATTTTCCTGGTGATTCTGGGCGCCTATCAACTTGTAATGATTTGCTATCTGCTGTTGCTGGGTCCTTTGGCTGCAGCCTTTTATGCCTGGCCGCAAGTTACAGGCAGTGGCAAACTCTTTAGAAACGTTTTTGGCAGTTGGGTTGAAGCTGTGCTGCAGGTTTCACTGTGGCGCTTCTACTGGATGGTAGTGCTTGCCGTTATCACCCAGCGTCTTATCTACACTAATGGTGGCACACCCGATCTGCAGTGGGAAGTTTGCATGTTTACATGCTTCCTCGGAATTCTCTTGTGGGCACCATCTTCGCCCTTCAGCTTTGGACCCAGAGGTGGTCTTGAGAAGGCTGATAAACTTGCTCAAGACAACAAGCAAGGCGGCGGTGGCGGCGGCGGCAAAGGTGGTGGCAAGGGCGGTGCCGGTGATAAGGGTGAATCTGGAGCTCCTGGCTCTGGTAACAAAGAAAACTCACCGACCGATGGTCAGGGCGAGCAGCAAAATCCAGTCACACCAGCTCCCGCAGCAGAGCAGACTCAAGACTCTCAAACGAGAGCTCTCGCTAGTTCCAGCCCTCAAGGAAATGCTGAAAATACTCCGTTGCCACCTGCGGCTGTTGCTGATTCAGGTGCTACCGGCAGAGATGCATCAATATCAGCTAGCGCTAGCGGCAGCAAAGATACGCCTCCACCCGTAGCTGGTGATGGTAAGGGTGCGCAAGCCAACGCCAGTGGCAATGGCAACGGCAATAACAAATTGGATGTCTCTAGTGCTCCTGCTCCTTCAGCATCTGCCGAGTCTAAGAGTGGTGGGGCTACTCCTCCATCTCTGGGTGCTAACAATGCCGTGAATCCACTAAGCACCGGTCAAGTTGGCGGTGCAAAAGGTGCTAAGACTGGTGGCTCGGAATCAGGCTCAGAGTCTGGTAAGGGTAATACAGCTGTAGCTGTGCCTGTCGGCAGCGGTGGTGGCGGCGGAGGCGGAGGCGGCGGAGGCAACGTTGATGGTAGTGGCAGTGCTTCGGCAAGTGTCATGGTCCAGCAGGCTGGAGGCCAGGTGCAATCTCCTCCTCCGAAAGAGAAGAAGGAAGAACCCAAGACGACATAAAGGAGGTGAGGATGATGCGAACTATAGATACAAAGAAGCGTAAAGAAGAATCAGAAGTGAGGCTCAGCAAAATGATTGTCAGTAAAACCAAGCTCAGCGCTAGATTAAATAGAATGCTTGTTCTAATCATTCTGGCCTTTGGCGTTTTCTCTGCAGCCATCCCTGCTTTTGGCGCCCCTAGCTTCAATCCAAATCCAAACAACGAAGCCGCCAGTGGTATCGAGCACGATTTTGAGCAGCGTCACCTTCTGATGAAGGAATTTCGTGATCAAGATAGGGTTGTGGACAAAAAGTCTGTTGGACCTGGAACTGTTACCCATAGCACATCAGGACCGGTCCAAATGTGGCCTGTCCCAATTCCTACCGCTGTATCGGCGGTGCCGACTCTGCGAGATCAAGCGATTACGAAGAACATGCTTCAGACTTTTGGTTATCCAGTATCTGACACGCAGTTCCAGCTAATCAGTCGCATGAACGACAACATTATGCTAGAGCAACTGTACGATCCTGAAAAGGCTCACTGGATGGCTGCGGCTACTGGTGGTGCGTCCGCTAACGCGGCCGCCAATAGTATGGCTTCGCTTGCAATCAACCAGGCTCTGTCGGCCATTGATTTTTGCAAACAGTTTCTTACTAACTTCACTGCTGAGCCAAACAATGTTTGGCAGAGAATCCGTGACCAGCTCTTTGTTCCAATGGCAATTCTTCTCTTGCTTCCTGGTGCTGTTTTGGCTCAAGTTAAGGCGATTGTTGCCCAGGGATCACCAGTGTTGGTTGGAGAAATTCACCCGTTTGATGGTCTGTTTCGCTCCATCGTTGCTATCTTCCTTATTCCTGGAACTTTCCTGGTAATCAACTATGGCATTGACGTGGCTAACTCGATCACGTACACAATTGCCAATGAGTATCTCCATATTTTCGGAACAGATATGTATGATGACGCCAAATGCGCCATCGTTAGAGCTTTCCCTATCAATAAACCTGAGTGGAATAGAAACTCGTTTATGGTTAAGGAGACTCCTCGTTTTGAGGGAACCGGAAACTGGGCTCCTTTAGAAGGTAACACCCTGGTCACAGCTCGAATCGATCCGTGTATGGGTGTAGAAGAAAGTCGAGTGCCTGATGAAGATGTAGTTCAAAGTAAGAACATCAACCGTTTGATGATGAATGGTTTGAATGACAGTACCTGCATCACCTGGAATATTTCTTGTGCTTTCCAGATGGCATTTTTATACTACCTGTGGTGCATGGGGCCTATTGCCGCTGCACTTTGGGTATGGCCAGTGCAGGCCCTCCGTGGCGCTCTAGCTAGTTGGATTGACGGAGTTATAACTGTTTGTTTCTGGAGCTTATTCTGGAATACAACCATTTTGCTATTGGCTTGCTTCAGAGGAGTCGGGGATTCTGGCACCATCATTGTTACGGCTTTGATTTTCCTGGCTGTACAGTCGGTTAAGTCTGCCTTCGACTTTGCTGGATTGGCATCCGCGGCTGTCAATGACGCTCAGGCACAGGCTGCTAAGGTCGCTTCAGCTGCTAGTAAAGGTGGTGGCGGCGGTGGCGGTGGTGGCGGCGGCGGTTCTCACGGCGCCTCGCAGGGTAGCAAGGGCGGCGGTTCTCAAGGTAGTGTCGGCGCTTCTCAAGGTGGTGACCACGGTGCTCCTGCTTCCGCCGGTAATGGTGGCGGTGGTCAGGCCGCACCGGTTACTAGTGGTCAGGGTGGGGCGAGCCCCGCACTCGCTTCTAATTCTTCGGCGAGTGACCTCGGCACTAGTAGTCCATCCGCGGTTTCTGATGGAGGCCTTGGCGAAAGCATAGCTTCTGCTCCTACTGCTGCCAAGTCTGCTGGTGGAGAGACTGCTGGCGATCAAAAGGCGGACCCTCCTCCGCTCTCGAATGCCAGCCAATCTGCCCTTTCTGACAGTGCTGATGGTGCACCAGACGGCGATGTGAGCGGTACGGGTGGTACTGGCGGCGGCGGAAATCTTGATACGGGTGCCATTGGTGCTGCTCTAAGTGCTCCACCATCAGCTAACACTAGCGAACTTTCTGGCAACGTTAGCGGTAGCCTCCAGGTCGCTGTTAGTGGTAGTGGTGACGGTGGCTCAGGTGGTGGTGGAACTGTTGATAGTTCCGGTGGTACAACCGGCGGCGGAACCAGCGGTACGGATAACACCCGCTCTCTGGAAGCTATGGCTGCTAATGGTGCTGGTGTACTAGCTGCATCTGCTGGTGGTCCAACCAACGGGCTACCTGTCAACGGCAATATTACTGATATTCCGTTGGCAACTGCTAACAATTCTCCAGCTCCAGATTTCTTGGGGCCTGATGCCACAAGTGTTGCTTCAGGTAGTCCAAGCAATACAGCGATTGGTTCTTCCTTCGCTGCTGCTGTTGATGGTAATCAAGTTTCGGGAGGAAATGCTCCAATTCAAGGAGGGGCAATAGCTTCTGCTAATAGCGATGTATTCCTTCGTGACGCCTCTGGGCAGCCAGTCCTCAGCCCCGCAGGCAACCCGATTGTCGACTCTAGCAATGCCCAGTCATTTACTGCGGCAAACGCTGAGACGCCTAACATACCTGGCGCTCAGCTAGCAAAAGACACCGCCGCTGCGGTCTTGACCATGGCGAACGTATCAGAACAGTCCTTCCAGCAAGCGCTGTTGAATCCTAGTGGCCCTGAGGCCAACCAAATCCTCAGTGCAACTGGTTCTTCTGCGCAGGTTCTGGAACGTGCGATGGGGAACGCTGAACGTCCACCATCAGCTGATGCGGGTGTTGTCGTTGCTGCTGCGTTTGGAGGTACAGAAACGGCAAGTTACTTTGCTGCTCCTGGTATACAGAACGAGACCGCTGCGATGGCTATCGCCACACATAACCAAGCTCAGGTCGTTGCCGGAGGCGATACTGGTATGCTCTCTAGGGCTGCCAGTGGGACAGACATGGCAGCTGCTGAGAGAATCTACAGCGCTCCAGCTGTGATGGCACAGTTTGCTTCTGGTGGAGGCTATAACGTAGCCGCTCCTGGAGATGCCAGTTCGGCTGGTAGCACATCGCTCAGCCATGGAACCAATGTTGGAGGTGCGCCTTTAGACTATGGTACGGCTGGTAGCGCGCCGGTCAGCTATGGAACCAATGTTGGAGGTGCGCCTGTAGACTCGGGTTATGTTGCTAGTGCACCACTTAGCTATGGAACCAATGTTGGAGGTGCGTCTGTAGACTCAAGTTCTGCCGGTAGCGCACCACTTAGCTATGGAACAAATCTTGCTTCTGCATCTGTAGACTCAGGTTCAGTTGTGAGTTCGCCGCTTAGCTATGGAACCAATGTTGGAGGTGCTCCTGTAGACTCTGGTTCTGCTGGTAGCGCGCCACTCAACTAT